>JGI24710J26742_10000454_pt1 | contig 37952 bp, 37 predicted proteins | sample BioPla2DNA2_FD_26742 | JGI IMG/M metagenome (IMG submission 26742)
GGAATTATATTTCTGATTACTGGGGAAAAATCAAAATTAAAAAAAATAATGAAAACAGCCTTTTAATGTATCCTGCAAAAATCCCAACACCATAACTCTTAATCATTATAATAACAATTCATTCAATGAAAGTGACTATAATACAGCTGTTAACTTCACTAATTTCATAGACGGTCAGCCACAACAAGTTTATGTTGAAAGAATGGGAGTATTTGGAGCAAATGGGACATTTAAACGTGGATGAGCAGGGAATGTCTTTATTTGACTTTATAAATTAGATGCTTAGGATGAACAACTAATCGGATCATTTTTAGATTTATTTAAATCTGCTAAAACACTTTAAATTCCATTTTTAATGTTTATAAGTTGATTTTATTTTTATTATTCATTTAATCGTGCTCAAAATTTATATTATCCCAGTTACATACTAATTGTAATTATATGTAAACAGAGAGAGGTAAGTTTCAAGTGTAAAAATGAAGATTGATGAACTCCCTCCTGAAGAGGTTTACAGGAAATTAAACTCTTCTGAAGATGGTTTGAGCGTTGACAACGTTCAAAAAAGGCTTGAAGAATATGGGCCTAACCAAATTGAGGAAGTTAAGAAAAAACCTGTTATTTTTAAATTTTTAGCTAATCTTTATCAGTTGCTAGCCTTACTCCTCTGGGCTGCCAGCATACTTGCTTTTCTAAGTGGCACTCCCCAACTAGGATTTGCTATAATATCAGTGATTTTTATAAATGCAATTTTCAGTTTCTGGCAGGAATACAAAGCTGAAAAAGCACTAGAAGCACTCCAGAAAATATTGCCATCTCAAGCTAAAGTTATCCGTGATGGGGAGAAAAAAGAGGTTTTATCAGCAGAACTAGTTCCAGGTGATGTTTTGGTACTGGAAGAAGGAGATAATATCTCAGCTGATGCCCGTCTAGTGGAAGCCTATCAAATTAAGGTTGATAGTTCAACCCTCACTGGAGAATCTAAACCAGTGCGTAAAGTGGCCCATGCAAAAAAATCAGATGAAACCCAGATTACTGGGATCCATAACATAGTCCTTGCCGGCACAAGCGTTGCTTCAGGTTCTGGAAAGGCAGTCATATTTGCCACAGGGCGTAACACAGAGTTTAACCAGATCGCCAGCCTAACTCAAGAAGTTACTAAGGAAACCAGCCCATTACAAAATGAACTATCCAGAGTGACCCGCATCATAGCCATAATAGCAGTCCTTTTAGGAGTAATTCTCTTTGCAGTGAACTTGTGGGTAGTTAAACTCCCAATTCAAGTTGCATTTATCTTTGCCATTGGCTTGACAGTGGCCAACGTGCCAGAAGGACTTCTCCCTACTGTAACCCTTGCCCTAGCTGCTTCTGTGCAGAAAATGGCTAATAAAAACGCCCTTATAAAACGTTTATCAAGTGTGGAAACCTTGGGATCAACTAATATAATCTGTACAGACAAAACAGGCACCTTAACAAAAAATGAAATGACAGTTCGTAAGGTGTGGCTACCCTATGAAACAATAGATGTTACAGGAGCTGGATACTCTCCTGAAGGAGATTTTTTACATAAAGGCAATCCCATAAATCATCACGAAATCCAGGAACTTAAACTTTTGATGAGATCAGCCACCTTCTGCAATGACTCTAAACTCATAGAACCTCAAAGTAATGAAGATAAATGGAAAATTATTGGAGACCCTACAGAAGCAGCATTACTAGTTGCAGCAAAAAAGAGTGGATTTAACTGGAAAAAACAGTTAATGGAAAATCCAAGAATTGTTGAGCTACCTTTTGATTCCCAGCGCAAATCAATGAGCAGCATACATAAAGAAAAGGACAAACAAGTGGCTTACGTTAAAGGCGCCCCTAAAAAGATTATTAAACTTTCCAACACCATATCAGTTGATGGTGAGATTCTAACTTTTTCAGATGAGAATAAAGAAAAAATAATAGAAAAACATGATGTGTTAGCAGCTTCTGGACTGAGAATTTTGGCAATGGCATACCGAAAACTCCCTGCAGACTATGAAAACTATAGTGCTGATGCTGTTGAACAAGATCTCACTTTCTTGGGAATGGTGGCCATGCAAGATCCACCCCGGCCTGAGGTTAAACCAGCTGTTGAGGATTGTCATCGTGCGGGAATCCGCATAATCATGATTACAGGAGACTATGGCCTTACTGCCCATGCAATAGCCAAAGAAGTGGGAATTGTAAAAGAAGGCCCATGTCTCATAATTAAAGGTAAGAAACTTAACCAAATGTCAGATGATGAGGTTAAAAAGGTTTTAGTTTCAGGCGAAAACGTTATATTTGCCCGTGCAGTGCCAGAACACAAAATGAGGATTGCCAGAATCCTGGAAAGTATGGATGAAATCGTTGCCATGACTGGTGATGGAGTTAATGACGCCCCAGCCCTTAAAAAAGCAGATATTGGGGTTGCTATGGGCATTACTGGCACAGATGTTGCTAAAGAAGCTTCAGATATGATCCTAACTGATGATAATTTTGCAACTATAGTGGAAGCCATTAAAGAAGGTCGGACAATTTATGAAAACATACGGAAATTCATCACCTATATTTTTTCTCATGAAACTGCTGAAATCGTGCCGTTTGTCATGATGGTTCTTTTCAGAATACCTCTCCCCATTACTGTTATGCAGATTCTGGCTATTGACTTGGGAACAGACACGGTTCCTGCACTTGCCTTGGGTGTTGGTCCTTCTGAGTCTGATGTAATGGACCGGCCACCGAGAGAACGAAAAGAACGTCTTTTAAACTTTGGTGTTGTATTCAAAGGTTATATTTTCCTAGGAATTATTGAGTCCGCCCTTGTAATGTCTGGTTTTTTCTGGATCTTGTTAAACAATGGATGGACTTGGGGCCAACAACTCGCATTTGCTGATCCAGTTTACATGAAGGCCACCAGTATGGTGTTTGCTGGGATAGTAATGGCCCAGATGGGGAACCTCCTGGGATGTCAAACCAGCCGTACTTCAGTATTTGAAGTAGGTATTTTCAAAAACAAGTGGATATTGCGAGGAATTGTTTTTTCGGTGACTATCCTTCTGGCTATCATTTACATCCCACCATTACAAGGAATTTTCAAAACAGCGGCACTGGGACTTGCTGAATGGTTGTATTTAATTTCATTTGTGCCTATAATGTTTTTGGCAGATGAATTACGTAAATATTTCATCCGAAAATCAACTTAATTATTTTTCTTAATCTTTTAAAAGTAAACATCGGCAAAAAATACATGTTTTTTCTAACGGAAAATTTTTACCACACCAGGTGTGATTTCACAGTAATTCAGAGATATTAATATTTGGCCCTTGGAAAATCGAATATTGGGAAGAAATTAGAGTGATTTTTATGCTAAATTTCCATCTTTTTTTATGGATTTACATTTATTGGCACCCTATTCAAAGGGTTGAGTTCTAACTGATTTTTTTGATAATCAACACTAAATGAATAGGCAAATATTAGCACTTTGTCCTTTTCTGCTTGTTTCAGTGTAGTGGAAAATTCTGGATCCATCTCCCAGTTAGGTGAAAATATTTGAGCATCATTTCTGGGGATTAAAAAAAGTACTGCAGAATTCATTCCCTCTTTTTTAGCTTTAATAAGTTCTTCTAAATGTTTTTTCCCACGGACTGTGGGAGCATCAGGGAACTTTGCATGGCCATCTTCAACCAGAGTGCATCCTTTCACTTCTAAAAGCATCTTATCATCTTTTTCAGGTGACGTTTTTCCTTTTTCCAAAGTTTTAGTTAGAAAAAAATCGATTCTACTCTTACCATACGTGTATTCCCTTTTTTCAACACGGTAATTTGACAGTTCAGATATAATTCCTGATTTAATTAATTCTGAGGCAAGATCACTGTGGAAACCAGAATTTATAAGCACCCATATTCCTTCACTTTTCACAGCAATAACATCGTACTTTGTCTTTCTTTTGGTTGGATTTTGTGCTGGTCGTAGGAGTAAGTTGGCTTTAGGAAGTAAAAGTTCCTTGAGGCGACCTGGATCTCTTAAATGTGCATTATCTATTATTCTTCCTGATTCAAAGGTTACAGTGAACCGGTTAGGTCTTTCCAGGAAGTTGCCAGTTGCAATGTTTTCAAGTATCATTTTTTTTTTGAAAATCAGTTTTATAATGTGAACATTTTTTAATTTTTAATCAATACCCATTTCTTTTATTTTAGCAATTTACGTATTTTTACCCTTTTTTTATATACATTAACTAGTCCATGATTATTTAGATGATTCCTTTAGGAATACTTGAAATAATGTATTTAGAGATTTTGTTGAGTAAAAGTGTCTCTTGTGTGGACGAATCCGTCTTTTCCGGGATTTTTTCATTATAACTTAGGGTTATTGCTTGCAAATGTGCTAAATTCATTGCCATGAACATAACCCAGATTTGTATTAGTCTTTAATTGCAGTTATGTGAATAAAAAAAAATGGGTAATTGTTAAAAAAATCAAAAATTTAAACTATCAACTGCGCTGGCAAATTCTTTAGCACGTCCCAATGTTTCCTCAAATGATGCATAAGTGTAGGTTTCATAAACCATGGCTGGTGTTCCGGATTCTATGATGGGTATAGTTACATAAGGGCCGCTAGTGGGTCCACCATCAAATGGGGGAACATAGAAAACAAGCCATGAGATTTTGCTCACTATTAAATGGGCTAGTAGTCTGGAACGCTTGTCATCTGATGGAACTGAGATGAACTTGGTTTTAGGGTAGTCTCCCTTGGTTGAATGCACATCCACCACCAAATTATATTTAGATGATTTAATATCTGGTACTGCATAGTCTCGAGCTAATTCCTGACCATTAATCCTTCCCTTTGTGTAATCGTCTCGATCTTTAGTTACAGTAATCTGATAAACATAATAACAGTATTTTAGTGAGTTACTGCTGCTAATTACTGCCATCATGGCTTGGTGTGCTTGAACTTCCTGCGGATGCACCCCCACGACGTATGCAACTTTTACTGGCGACATTGGATTACCATAAGGACCGTAACGGACTACAAAACCATAATCCCGTTGGCCAAGGAACTTAACAGATGTGATAGATTCAGATTTAATCTGATTGGACGAATTGTAATCAAATGAACCATTAAAATTAACAGCCGTTCCATCATAGTTGGTAAAAGCTCCTAAAACAATTATAACTATTATTAACCCTATTCCTATCAATGTTTCCCTGTTCATATGAATATCCTCAGTATAAAATTTGATTAAAATCAATATACGTACTATTTTAAGGTTTATTAAAAAATTTGGACTGTAGAACTCAACATCCTTTCCATTTATAGGATGTTAAGATTAAACTTAGTATGGTTGTATTGGTTAATAATGGTTAATAGTTTATTAGAATAAGTTTACACAGAATGTTAATTAATAATGATAAGTAAATTGTAATGAATTATTAATTCCAAAATTTGCAATAAATACCTTGCAATGGCTAAATAATTCAAAAAAAGGATTAACAGATTTAGAGGTGAAATTACATTGCATCCAAGACCCAGCCCCATTGCCGCATCCCTTTATACTCTCCGAGATTTGAATGTTGATGTTATTATCCTTCACGGACCCCATGGTTGCTGTTTCCGTACTGGCCGTCTCTTGGAAAATGATGGAGTGCACGTGGTAACCACTGCCATGTCTGAAAATGATTTCATTTTTGGAGCATCAGCCAAGTTAGAAGAAACTCTTAAAGAAGTAGATGAACTTTTCCATCCTCAACTTGTGGGAGTGGTGGGCACTTGTGCAAGCATGATCATAGGTGAAGACATGCGTGAAGCAGTTAACAACGCTAAAATCCCTGCTAAAGTGTTAACTGTGGAGTCTCATGGTGGTTTAAGTGAAGGAGATAACACAGAAGGAGCCATAGCTGTTTTAGATGCTGCAAAACTAGAAGGTGTGATCTCTAGTGACGAAGCAGATAGACAGACTATTATGCTTAAAAAAGCCACCGAAATCGAGAAAACCAGGGGAATGGCCCAGGGAAAATATATCGAACCATCTTACGGAGATGATAAAGAAGAAGTAGCTAAAATTCTTCTTGATGCCTTTAAAAATGGAGATAAAATTGCTCTTGTTCTCAACGCTAAAAAAGAAACATCTTATCTCTTCGCTGACATTTTAAAAATTCATTTCCAGGATTTTTATCCTGAAAACCCGCCAAAAATCGTTGCTAATCTAGATGATGGAATTGGGTTACCTCGTATTCGTCAACATGCACAGAATATAAAGGTGGAACTGGATATGAAAGTTGATCTTATAACCGGTGGTTTGGATGAATATCCTGTAACTGGAAAAAAAGCAGTTAAATTCCTTGAAAAAGATGATTTTGACATTGTGGTGGTTGCAGGAGTACCTCATGCTCTCCCTATTGAGAAATTAAAGGCCAAAACAATTGCTATTACTGACGGTCCAAGGTTGGTGGAGCCTCTAAAGAATTTAGGTTACGTTTGGGTGGTTACTGAACTGGATGCTCATGCAAAAACTTTGGGCACTGATAAAATCGTTCCTTCTGATTTCGGAAATGTTTTAAGAAAAAAAATCAATGAAAAACAATGATAACTATAATTGATTACGGCAGTGGGAATCTGAAAAGCATTTGCAATGGATTTCAAGAAATTGGTGCCAAAGTCCTGATAACTCATGATAAAAAAGAATTAACAAAAGCTGATGCACTGATTCTCCCTGGAGTTGGAGCTTTCGGAACTGCCATGAAGAATCTGACCAAATATGAAGAGATTATTCTTAAACACATCCAAGATGATAAACCATTATTAGGGATTTGTTTAGGTTTACAAGTGCTTTTCAGTGCAAGTGAGGAAAATCCTGGGATTAAAGGGCTGGATGTGTTGCCAGGGGAGGTTGTGCGATTTCCAGAAAGTCAAAAAAATGATGGCCTAAAAGTACCCCACATGGGCTGGAATAACCTCAACATCCGAAAAAAATCATCGTTAGTAGAAGGCATAGGTAATGACTACATGTATTTTGTTCACTCATATTTTGTGCAGCCTGATGATGATAAAATAGTGGTTGCAACTGTTAATTATGGTTTAGATGTTCCGGCCATTGTGGCTCAGGAAAATGTGTTTGCCACCCAGTTTCACCCGGAAAAAAGTGGAAACGTGGGCCTAAAATTATTAGAAAACTTCTTAAAGCTAGTTTAATCATTGGTTTTTAATAATCATGAGTAGGAAAAATTTATATATTGGTAATACTAAGAAGGTGTAAGTGTGGATATGGAAGGTTTCGCCAGGCGCTCTCTGGTAGACAGTAACGAAAAATCTGTTCAAAAAAGTCTTCAGGAAAAGATACTGGAATTTAAAGATATTTCTCCTGAACAAGCAAGCCTAATGGCAAAGGCTGTTCTGGATGAAGTTAAATATACTCTGAAAATTGAAGACCATCCTGATGATTCCCTTAAAAAGCTCATAAATTACCCCAAATCAGGAGTGGGTATGGGAAAAATGGGTGTTGGATCCAGAGGTGCGGGTGACTTTTTTGTCCACCGACAAATCGCAGAAATAGTTAAAAGCAGCCACACTGATGCGTTCATCAACCCTACAGCTCAAGACGACGGAGGAGTGGTTAAATCAAGAGTTGGCACTGATGAAGTGTACATAACCACTGCAGTAGATGGAATTCATTCACGGTTGAGTGAGTATCCTTTCTTGGGTGGTTTTCATGTGACCAGAGCCTCCATGAGGGACGTATGCGTTATGGGGTCCCAGCCAGTGGCTTTACTGAGTGATTTGCACTTGGCAGATGATGGTGATGTGGCAAAACTCTTTGACTACACTGCAGGAGTGTGTGCTGTTTCAGAACTCACTGGAGTCCCCCTGGTAGCAGGGAGCACTCTTCGTGTAGGTGGAGACATGGTTCTGGGAGATCGGCTAGTCAGTGCGGTAGGTTCCGTGGGAATATCTCCTTATCCCCCCACTGCCAGGAAACGAGCCGAAGCAGGTGATGTTATTCTATTAACCGAAGGGTCGGGTGGTGGAACTATAACCACAACCGCCCTGTATCATGGGCTATTTGATGTTGTATGGGAAACCATGGACATTAGCTTCATTCAAGCCTCTGAAGCCATATTACAGGCAGGTTTACTTCCAAAAGTCCATGCCATGACTGATGTTACCAATGGAGGACTCAGGGGTGATGCTCATGAAATATCCCAAACTACTGGGCTGGGAATGGCATTAGGGGAGGATGATATCCGAAAACAGATCAACCCCAAAGTTCTGGGCATGCTAGAAAGTCTGGATATCGACCCATTGGGTGTTTCCGTAGATTCACTCATGATTATAGCCACTGAAGAGGTGGCCCAGGAAGTGGAAAAAGTGGTTTCTAACTCCGGAGTGAAAATCGGCCGAATAGGAGAAGTTGATAACACTGGAATCCCCAGACTGATAAGTGACCATGGAGAAACTGAACTTAAACCACTATTCCGTGAAGCAGCTTACACCAAGATCAAAAAGTTCGTGGGTGACGTGCACCCTGAAGACTTTGAAGAAATGAAATACAAAGTTGAAAAGGCGGCACAAGAAGCAATTGCAAAAAAAGACCAGATTGTTGCAAGGATTAAAAAAAATAATTAGTAAATGATTGTTTTAATACATTGAAACTAATAAACGTGAAATTTATGGATGAAAAAGGATTCGGTTACACTTTTGACGCCGTATTAGCTTTAATACCAATCATAATTTTCATTTGCGGAGTTACTAACCTCCCTATATTCCATGACCCCCCTAATCACACCGGTGCTTCCCAAAAAGCACAGGATGTTATGGATTTTATGGCACAGTACCGGCCGAATGGAGAAATGTCTGTGTTAGAAACTTTATCAACCACATTAGAATCTGGAAACAATGACAAAGAAAGTGTAGAGCATGTTAGAGAAATTTCTTCCATTATTCTTAATAAAAACTTTCCAAAAATGGAATATATTCTAATTGAGGAAAACCAGTTAGGTGGTGAAATCCTGGCTGGAAGATTAGATATTGAAAATACAAATAATGTGGCCACTGCTTCTCGAAATTGTGGAAACTACACATATCGTGTTTATGTTAAATAAAAAAATTTAAAAACTTTTCAACAAATCAAATTAGAAAATCAACTATTGTGAATTTTATTTTTTTCCTTTTAATGTAATTCCAGTTTGAATTTTCCATGAAACTCCACTCATATCAATTAGAGATAATAAAATAGTTTCCACTGTAAAATGTGTTTAGAAACATAATATCAGTATATGTTTAAAAATAAAGATTTAGAAATGGGTGCATCACAGAAAGAAATTCTCACAAAATCTGCAGATCTATCTTTTTTATATGGATTTTAGTTAATACTGGATTAATAATCGAAATATTTCTAAGATACCGTCAATATGATTATTGAATGTAAAAGGAATGTTTAAAATGGAATGTGAATATTTTGAAAAAATAAAAGATTATGAGTACGGAGATTTATTGGTTGAAACTCACCACTGGCTTATAATCTTGGCACCGGACCAACGGAACCTAGGCACCTGCGTTGTGGCACTTAAAAGAGATGAGGTGGAATTATCTGGTTTAACTAATGAAGAATGGTTTGACTTTAGCCATATAGTTAAAAAACTAGAAAAATCTATTAAAAAAGCATTTAATGCCACCATGTTCAATTGGGGCTGTTTGATGAACTCTTCCTACCTTGAAAAACCACCAACCCCTCATCTTCACTGGCATTTCATCCCACGTTATCAGGACCCCATAGAGTTCCATGGAAAAGTATTTGAAGACTTATGTTTCGGCAGCAGCACCATGTATAACCGTGGGGACAGTGTTGAACTATCTAAAGAGTTTAGAAAAAAGATTAAAACCAGGATAATGGAATATTTTGATTTGTAAATTATTCTAATACAACTTCAAACCTAGATCAAACATAAGTTTATTACCGATGCATTGGAGCCCTTTTAAAAAAAACCTAAACAAAACTTAAATAGAAAAACAATTCAACATATTATAGGTTTCAACAAATGTTATTGAAACTGCTATTGGAAATCATGATTTCTGTTCTATTATGCCCTGATAGTGTAGTGGATATCACGTAGGATTGCGGATCCTATTACCCGGGTTCAAGTCCCGGTCAGGGCATGTTTTATTATAAGTTTACCTTTTTAAGAATTTTATTTCTCCATTAATATTTTGGACTATACTCTTCTTCCATATATCTCTTTTATTGGGATAGTCTGCGCGATAATGCGCCCCCCTACTTTCTTCACGGATAATGGCTGACCGAGTGACTAATTCCGCAACTAAAATCATGTTTTCCAGCTCAAGGGCATCTTGAAGGTGCTGATTATATCCAGAAACTTCGGGAACTGTCATGTGAATCATTTTATCTTTTATGGACAGAATGTCTTGGATAGCGATTTTTAATTCTTTTTCCCNGCGAATTATGGCCACGTGATTCCACATGACATTTTGTAGTTCTTTTTTTAGCTGGAACGGGTAGTATTCTCCTTCTTTGAACAGTTTTTGAATTTTCACTTGTTCATTCTCGACATCAGCTGGGTTCAATACAAAATTAGATTTGGAAACATTTTTTGCAGCTGATTCACCAGCACGTCTGCCAAAAACTTGGGTTTCAGCCAGCGCATTTCCTCCGAGACGATTCGCCCCGTGTACTCCCCCTGCAGCTTCTCCTGCTGCGTAAAGGTTGGGAATATTAGTTTCACACCGGGAATTTATTTTGGTACCTCCCATAAAGTGGTGTGCAGTGGGAGCAACTTCCATTGGTTCTTTTCTTATGTCCACACCAACATCCTGGAATTGAAGGAGCATGGTTTCCAGTTTTTCCTCGATTAACTCTGGACTTAGGTGGCTGACATCAAGATAAACACCACCATTTTCTGTGCCCCTACCTTCCATTATTTCAGTATATATGGACCGTGAAACCACATCACGAGTGGCTAGTTCTCCTCGGGAGTCATAGTTGGTCATGAACCTGGTACCTTCAGAGTTTATTAGTTTTCCTCCTTCACCACGCACTGCTTCGGTCACTAAAACACCACGACGAGAATCCGGATATAACATGCCAGTAGGGTGGAATTGAACTTGTTCCATGTCTAATAAATCTGCACCAGCCAGCCAAGATAGTGCATATCCGTCTCCGGTTTTCTGCAAGGCATTGGATGTCACTGGATATATCCATCCAGCCCCTCCGGTAGTTATGATTGTTGATTTAGCTTCAAATGTTAAAAAATTTGTGTTGGGTAAGGATATTCCACAAGCACCGCCAATTCTGCCGTTTGAGTCTTGCAAGAGCTTGGTTATCATGATTTCGTCAACAGTCTGAATGTCTTGACGAATGATTTCCTCTTTTAAAGCAGTCATCATCTCATGACCGGTGCGATCCCCTTGGAAACATGTTCGGCGATATGTTTGGCCACCAAATGGTCTCTGATTCAGTTCACCTGATTTTTGCCTATCAAATAATGCGCCATAACCTTCCAGTTCAGTTAATCTGTCAGGTGCTTCTTCAACCAGTATACGTGCCAGTTCTGGATCGTTAAGGTAGCCCCCTCCCTTGAGGGTGTCGTCTAAATGAGCCTGAATGCTGTCTTCTGCATCTACATATGCAAAAGCTGCATTATAACCTCCTTCTGCCAAAGTAGTGCAACCTGATTTAAATGATAGACCTTTAGACACGATTAATACATCTTTATCGTGTTTTTTGGCTTCTATAGCTGCTCGGCACCCAGCTCCTCCGGATCCTATGATCAGTACATCAGTTTGGTAATTCTCTGTTTCCATATTAATGTGATTGACCCCGGTTTTATTTAAGTTTTTTAAGTAGATCAACAGAATGTTAACTGTATAACAGACATAAAATATAAAAATTATGCAAAACAATTTTCAACATCTTGTAATCCAAAGGAGGATATTCAGTGAAGAAGAAAGAGATATTAAAACTGGCAAAGAGGGATTTTGAAAGGGCTTGGGTTGAAACAGGCTTGAACCTAAAAAAACCCCATCATGATGACGAATATCCTCGGTTACGCCTTAAAACTGGGAAAAATCACCCATTAAATGATTCTATTGCTAAATTACGTCAAGCATACCTCATGCTTGGTTTTTCCGAAACCATCAACCCATTGTTAATAGAAGAAGATCATATCTACCGCCAATTCGGACCAGAAGCTCCTGCAGTTTTAGACCGCTGCTTCTACTTGGCAGGGTTGCCCCGTCCTGATATTGGAATTAGTTTGGATAAAATTGAGAGAATAGAAAACTTGGGTGTTCCTCTGAATGAAGATAATATCCAATCATTGAAAGAGGTATTCCGCAGTTATAAAAAAGGGGATGCCAGTGGGGATGACTTAGTTCAAGATGTATCCGCTGCTCTGGATGTTGAAGATGAATATGGGCTTAGAATATTGGAAAAAGTATTTCCAGAACTGCAAAAGCTCACACCCAACCCCAGTAAGACTACTTTACGTTCACACATGACTTCAGGCTGGTTTATAACCCTGGAGGCCATGGCAAAAACCTATCCTTTGCCTGTTAAATTATTTTCGATTGACCGTTGCTTCCGTCGTGAGCAACGGGAAGATGCAAGCCACTTAATGACTTACCATTCTGCATCATGCGTCTGGATGGATGATGAAGTATCCCTGGATCTGGGAATGGCAGTTTCTGAGAGTTTGCTTGAATATTTCGGTTTTAAAAAGTTCAAATTCTTACCAGATGAGAAAAAATCCAAATATTACATCCCTGGAACCCAGACTGAAGTTTATGGTTATCATCCCCAACTAAATGACTGGGTGGAAGTGGCCACCTTTGGATTATATTCTCCAATAGCCCTGGCACGGTATGGCATTGACCAGGAAGTCATGAATCTGGGAGTGGGAGCCGAAAGGATGGCCATGATACTCGGAGGATATGAAGATATTCGTAAGATGGTATACCCCCAGATATACAATAAAAAAAGCCTTAGTGACCGTGAATTGGCATCCATGCTCCGTATGGATCTATATCCGGTGACTGAAGATGGGAAAAATCTTGCAGAATCAATTTTAAGCACTGCCCAGGAACACGGTGATGCGCCTTCACCTTGCAATTTTACTGTTTTTGAGGGTAATTTTTTGGATAAAACCATTGAAGTGAAACTTGTCGAGCCAGAAGCAGGCACTAAACTACTGGGTCCTGCCAGTTGGAACCGTATATACGTTCATGATGGTAACATTGTAGGAGTGCCCCATCCTCACACCATTAACAGTCTTCAGCCTCCTGAAGATATGGTTGAAGAAATCATTGAGAGCATGGGAAAAGAAATCGTTGATGATTTGGCTATTCAGGCCCTAAAATCAGGTGTTCCTACAAGTATAAGTTATCTGGAAGGAGTAGCTGCCCAAGCAGCCTACCGTATGGAAGAGATGGTGGTTAGTGGAGAAGAACGAATTAATTTAAGAACCACCATTGCCAAATTACCATCTGATGTCAACCTTAAACTGGATGAAATGGCTGTTCGTTACATTACAAGTAAAAATAAGGTTATTGATATTCGAGGCCCAATTTTCTGTACCATAATTGGGGAAATTAAGGATTAACATCAATTAATATTATATATGGGAACCCCCGATAATGTCTTCATATAACTTGACCCAACTTTTAGCCAATATACAATATAGTATGGCAGATAAAGTCACAAAACACGATTGTTTCAATGAAGTAAATGTTTTGACAGGTGTTGATGTTTCATTTGCAGTTGATAATGAGGCTGTTGCCGCTGCTGTAGTTATGAAAGCTGAAGGGCTGGAAGTTGTTGAGAAAAAAACCAGGAATGTGAAGTTATTTTTCCCTTACATACCCGGGTTTCTAGGTGTTCGAGAGGCCGATGCTGTTATTTCTGTTGTTAATACTCTTGAAAGTGATTTTGATGTTCTAATAGTTAACGGTCATGGTATTATGCATCCCCATGGTTTTGGACTGGCTTCCCATGTGGGTGTGTTCTTAGATGTGCCCACCATGGGTGTGGCAAAAAGGTTAACTGGTGGAAGTTATATAAAGGAGGCCACCCAACAAGACCACGCCAATAATGAAGCCCAACTCATACAACAAGATAATCGCATAGTAGGGGCCTTTTTTAGGGGAAAATACATTAGTGTTGGCCATAAAATATCCTTGAAAACTGCTTTAAACATTGCAATGATAACCAGCATTTATAAAACCCCTGAACCCTTAAGGCAAGCCCATATGCTGGCAACTGAAACTTTTAAACATGAATTGAATGAAAACAGAAGGAAATAAAATGGAAATTAAAGGAATTATTGTCTCTGGAACCCATGAAGGGAGTTATTTCATGTCTTTAGATGTCTATCAGGGGGAATTCAAGGAAAAACTTGGATTCAAACCATTTCCTGGTACTCTTAACCTAGAAATATCTAAGAAAGATGCAAAATCATTAATTGATCTACGTGAGCATATGGGAATTATTAAGGGAAGCGGCAAGTTTGGAGATGTTAAATTCTTACCAGCCCAGTTGAACAGGGAAATAAGTGGCGCTATATTATTTCCAGTTAAAACAGAGCATTCTGATGAAATTTTGGAGTTTGTGGCAGAGGAAAATCTCAGGAAAGCATATCACTTTAAAGATGGAGACCCCACCACTGTAAAAATTGATGAAGTAAGATTTATTAAATGAGATTGATTATTGTTTTTTTAAGTATTGATATGTTTCAAAAATCAATGCAATTATGAGACCTTACTCAATAGTATAGTTACAAAATATTTACTCAAAAAAAAATCTAATCTTGTGATCATATGATAAAAAGAGCCATAGAATCCTTTAAGAAAGGAGAAATAGTTTTAATCTTTGATGATGATAACCGTGAACGGGAAACCGACATGATTTTGGCTGCGGAGTTCATAACCCCTCAGCACATGACCACCATTAGAAATGATGCCGGTGGTCTGGTTTGTGTGCCAATATCCTCCAAAATATCCGATAAACTAGGTATTCCATTCATGACCGATGTAATGGAAGCAGCAAGTGACAAATATCCTGTTTTAACAAGTTTATCACCCACAGATATTCCATATGACGAGAAATCAGCTTTTTCCATCACTGTAAACCATAGGAAGACCTTCACCGGAATTACTGATAATGATCGTGCTTATACCATTAAAGAATTAGGATTGTTATGTAAAAAAGGTAACTTCGCAGATTTTGGGAATAATTTCAGATCTCCAGGCCATGTGACTCTCCTTAGAGCATCTGAAGGTCATGTGTTAAAGAGAAAAGGCCATACTGAGATGAGTGTTGCTTTGGCTGAAATGGCTGGTTTAACTGAAGTTGCAGTTTGTTGTGAAATGATGGATGATGTTACTGGTAATTCAATGACCACTGCTGATGTGGCAGAGTATGCCAAAAAAAATGACTTAGTATTTTTAAGTGGTGCAGAATTAATTGAAGGTTACCATGAATTTAAAGATATATAAAAAACCTTTAATTATTTTTAATAATTTTTACTCTTATTTTTTTCAACTAGTTATCAATAAAATCATTTTTTATTTCTTTATAAGAAGAATAACCGGTGAATTTGGGTGTTTCGCCCATTTTTATAATTTTATTAAGATCCAAATGCTTTTCTACTGTTTCAGTAGCTTTATAACAGAAATCTTCCAGCTTGATCTCCACTTCTGGAGTTCCACCCCGGGCAGCTAACTGAACCTTGGGCACTTTTCCCAACCATTCAAGCTGTGTAGTATTTTTGAGATAGGTTAATGCTGTTTCAGCTATTTTTTCATCGTAAACTTTGTTTAATATTGCCCCTTGGACTTTAATACCAATTTTCTGCATCATATCAGTATGGGAAGCAAGGTCTATTGCAGCAGTTTCTATACCCCCCTTATTGCAACCAGTGACAAGTAGGACAGGAATTTTTCCTGCTTTAGCGATTTCAGCAGCAGAAAACGGGGTTTTTTTATTTAAAATCCCTGTGAAAATACTCATAACTCCTTCCACCAGGATTAAATCGTATTTATGTCCATTGACATTGGCAATAATTTCTTCCAAGCTTTTCCAGCCCAATCCTCCAATTTGAATAGACGAATATTTCCCCATTTTATCTTTATTAAGGTATAATGACGGCACTAAATCTCTTATATCTGGACCTACCTTAAGAACCCCAACTTTATATCCTTTTTTACGCAAAGCCCCCACAATACCTGTAGTGATGAAAGTTTTTCCAGAATCTGATCCTGTGCCGGCAATCATGAGCCAAGTTGGTGTCGGTTTATCTGTTGATAAACGGTAATGGGAGTAAATATCCAGTCCAATCCCCACTTCTCTTTTCATTTTCTTAACAAGTGCCTTGTTATCTTCATAAATTTTTAAAATATCTTTTTGATTGGCATCAATAAATTTTAAGATATTATCGCCTAAAGATGGGTTTTCATCCAGAGAAGCATGTACCATTGTACCAATTACATTACCTTCGTCATTACGAACCCCTGACAAAATCATTCTTGGATTATCTGTGTAATTTATCCTTTGAACTTTTGAAAAAAAGATTGGCGGTGCATTTCCCCTGATGTCTCCGTAAGTATGGCAGTGAAACCCAGTGATAGTCTGACCTACCATTCCTTTGGTGAGGAAAGATTCATCTACTACTTCTGATTCTACCCGATCTGTTCCGATTAATGGGTGAAAAGTAACATCTAAAATTCCTAATCCATCTCTTTCAACAGGACAAGGAGATTTTCTGCCAATATCTGTTTTTTTGGCCAAAACTTGGAATCCAGAGCACATGCCCAAGATGAATTTGCCTTGACTATCCATTTTTTTAATAACAGTTTCAACTTCCCGACTGATGCTTTGAGATTCAATGATACTCCCACCTGGAAGTATTAGGCCATCTAAGACTTCGTAAGCCTTTTGTCCCTTGATCATGCCATTTTCCTTTAATAGGTGGGTGGGAAGTTTACCGAAGTTTTCGAAGGCAGGTAATGATCCGTTAACGTATAGGAGGCCAATACTTTTCATGGAATCCTCAAATTTTATATTTTTAATATACAAACATTACAGCTTTTTTCTAAAAAATAGACTAATTTAACTCCTCAAACGCTGCCATTATTTGGATGATTTTTTCATCTTCTAGTGGTTTAGCTTGGAATTGTATTCCCACCGGGATTCCATCTACATCACCTGCAGGGGTGCTGGCTCCAGGTATCCCTGACAAATTAGCCATAACTGTCAGGATGTCATAGGCGTATATTTCCATTGGTTCCAGTTCCATGCCTACTTTATGCGGTAGTTTAGGTACTGTTGGACCTACAAGCACGTCTACATCTTTTAAAAGCCCGGTAATTTCTTTTTTTATGAGTGATCTAGCCTGTAATGCTTTTTTGTAATATTTTCCACTGTATTCTTTCTGGCTGATGTAGGATCCCATGTGTATTCTGCGGAGTACTTCATCTCCACAAGCTTCTTCAATGCGTTCCCCATATTTTCGACCATCATATTTTCTAGTGGCTGAGAAGAATTCAACAAAGTTTATTAGATAAAAAGTTGGCAGACATAATTCCAGAGAATCGAAGTTTAATTCCACTACTTCAGCACCTGCCTCTTGCATTTGGTTGATGCGATCTTCAATTATATTGACGATAGACTCATCAGAGACATCAAAAAATTCTTGCACTACCCCCAGCCGCATGCCTTTTAAGGAATCTTGCATATCTTTGATGCTGGCTGAAAAATCAGGTACATTCCAGTTAATAGTTGTACACTCCAAACTATCTTTTCCTGCAATAACATCCATCATTAAAGCGATTCCACTTGTATCCACTGCAAATGGGCCGATTTGGTCGAAGCTCATGGCTAGATCAAGAAGTCCCTGTCTGCTTACTGCACCATAAGTAGGTTTGAATCCCATCACACCACAGTGGGATGCTGGGTTNCTNATGGATCCTCCNGTGTCAGAGCCCAGAGCAAGATCACACATTTGGGCAGCTACTGCTGCAGCACTTCCCCCACTAGATCCACCTGGTATTCGTTCGGGCGCTCTAGGGTTTAGTGTAGGACCGTGGAATGATGTTTCAGTGGAATTTCCTGCAGCAAATTCATCCATGTTAGTCATTCCCACAATAATACCATCTTCGGCCTTTATCCGTCTGATTACTGTGGCATCATAAGTTCCAATATAGTTTTCCAGTGTCTTGGAGGCAGCAGTGACATGAAAATCCTCCACATTAATGTTATTTTTAATTCCTATGACCAAACCAGCAAGTTTCCCAACTTTTTCACCATTAGCTATCCTATTATCAATCTCTTTAGCATTTTTCAGAGCTTCATCAGTTTTTAACTCTACAAATGCATTTATTTTTGGATTGTGTTTATTGATTCTATCAATGAATTTTTCCAAGTTATCTGATGCTTTCTTCTCGCGGTTCCTGATTGATTGTGATTTTTCTAAAATATTCATGTTCCCACCTTTACGTGAGTAGTGACTTGCCCTAATTTCTACCATTCTTTGATTTAGAAAATTAATCTTATTATATTTACCATTGGTACACATGAACACATAAAAAAAACTTGATATTTTTTTTATTATTATTCTAATTTTTCAGAAAATATAATAGATTCCCTGGATCAAGGACCCCCAGCAAATAGAGAAGTATTATTAAAATTGGCTGGTGAATTAAATAAATAAAAAGAGAATTCCTACCAATATAGCTGAATATCCTAATTAACATATTTGTCGAAAGATCAGGTAGATAATATCCTCGCTTATAATTCTTGTAAAGGGTTCTGCCTGTAAATTGCCCTAGGGAAACTACACCCAACCAGGGGAGTAAAGGGAAATAATCCACGGTGATGAATACGGAAGGTTTCAAACCTAACCATATCAGCCAAGGATATGTTACAGTGATTTGTGCAAAAATGAATCCCAAAATTATGAAAACTATCCCCAAAACTAAGTTAAGGTACTTTTTATTTAATAAGGGATACTCTAAAATAATTGCTATTCCAATAAAATGTAGAATACCAAAGACTATGAAATCATAGGGTATAAACAACCAAGTGACCAGAGTTATGAAAATACCAAGGAAAAATATTTTGACTCCCCTTTTTAAGTACTTTAGAAAAAAATTTGTTTTTCCATTATTTTCAGCCAGAATCTGGGCGCGAGAGTAACTTAAAGTAAGTGAAACCCCTACCAAAAAAATAAAGATGAAAGCAGTTGTTCTGGCAAGAATAAAAAGAATTCCTGATGAAACATCCAATTGACATATTCCAAAATAGGTTAAATCAAAGAATAAATGGTAAATTACCATCATCAATATGGCTAACCCCCTGAAAACATCCACCTCCCAGAAACGCTCATAAATATCCATAAAATTCCCTGTAATTGTAAATCAACAGAATATTAGGTACTGATATTGAATTAACTTTTTACTTTTTTATACAAGTTGTCATCAGATTTTTCAGTGTATTTATAACAAATTTCCTTAAAAATACTCTCATTTCCATACAGGAGTTAAAGTTAAATGTTGAGGGCATTATAAAAATCATCGCGAAAATCCTAGTTTAAAAAAAAATGTAATTCAATTATAAAAAATTTTAGGTAAAAACATGCAAAAAACTCTTCTCTTAAAACAGAGTGATATTAAAAATTTCATCAAAATGAAAGAAGTAATAGATGTAGTTGAAACTGCATTTAAAGCTTTTGCACTACGCGATGTTCAGATGCCAGCAAAAGAGTACTTGTTTTTCAGTGATGGAGATTTGCGAATCATGCCCTGTTATGTTCAGAGCAAAGAAGAAGCTGGAGTTAAATGTGTTAGTGTACATCCACAAAATCCCCTTAAACAAAAATTACCTGCAGTTATGGCCATTATAGAATTGATAGATCCTCAAACAGGTTATCCCCTCGCAGTTATGGATGGCACCCTTATAACTGACATGAGAACTGGTGCGGCTGCAGGGGTGGCCACTAAATACCTTGCAAAATCAGATTCAAAGGTTTTAGGAATAATTGGGGCTGGTAAACAAGCCCGTACACAATTAATGGCCCTTAATGAAGTTATGGACATTCAGAAAGCAAGAGTATTTTGTAGAACTTGCAGTACGCGGACTAAATTTGCAGAAACCGCCTCTAAAACTTATANTTTGGATGTTGAAGCAGTTGAAACTCCTGAAATTGCAGTTAAAAATGCAGATGTGGTTGTTACNACNACTCCTTCTCGAAAACCATTTATTAAAGCTGACTGGATCAGCCCTGGAACTCATATCAATGCCATGGGAGCTGATGCTCCAACTAAACAAGAATTAGAACCTGAGTTACTCCTCAAATCAAAGATAATCATAGATTCTTGGGCTCAAGCCAGCCACAGTGGTGAAATAAATACTCCTGTGGCCCGGAAAATCTTAAAAAGAAAAGATATTCACGCTAAACTGGGAGATGTTATAGTTGGAAATGCAACAGGAAGAGAAGGTGATGAAATCACCATCTTTGATTCAACTGGCTTGGCTGTTCAAGATGTGGTAACTGCTGGAATGATCTACAGACAAGCTAGANAAAAGGGCTTTGGAACAGAATTTAATTTTTTAAAATGATTTAATGCGTTTTGTGTCCAAATAATCCAAANCTTTCAATTTATGAGAATTANANATATTATTGATAGAGAAAAAAACTATATTAAACAAAATAATTGAGTAAAAATTGATAAATGGAGTTTTTTGATTGGAATGTGGATAGAAATTATATTGTTTGTTGTGGCATCATTCTGGGTTGGTTTATCCGGTGCAATGGTTCCAGGTCCAATGCTCAGTGTTACCATCTCTGATTCCATGAAAAAAGGATCAAAAGCTGGTCCTCTGGTTGTATTTGGACACTATATTGCTGAGATAATCATAATAATACTCTTGATTCTTGGACTTGGATGGTTGATTAAATCTGAAATTGTCACTATGATAATCGGAGGCATGGGTGGTTTAATGCTGATTTATATCGGTTATTCCATGTCTAAATCNCCGGTGCCCGAAAAAAATTCTTCAAAAGAAAATCTTGTTGAAACTAGGGGATCGATTCTTAGTGGAATTATAAGCAGTTTATCTAACCCCTATTTCTATTTGTGGTGGGCGACTGTGGGTTGGGCTTTCATGGTTAAGGGAATCGAATTAGCAGGAATAATTGGAATATTTGGTTTCTTAATAGGCCATTGGGGGGCTGATCTAGCATGGTATAGTTTAGTATCTTGTTTTGCAAGTAAAGGAAGATATTTATTATCTGGAAAACGTTATAGAATAGTAATGAACATGTGTGGAATTTTTTTAATATTATTAGGACTTTATTTTATCTATTCAACTATAATAAAATAGCTACGGATAAAAAAAACTTTTTTCGCCCTAATTTTCAGAAAGATTTTTATTTAAGTTATTTATAAATGATTAAATATATGAANGCAGTGGTTTTTGACAACTCCGGAACATTAATTTCACGATACAGGGCAATTAAAGACATTAAATCCGGACTTATAAATGATAATGTCTGTTCAATTGATCTAGTGGATCAAGACCCCAATCGGGCCCTTGTTGTTCTACAGACAGACCCTGCTACTTGTATTATAAATGCCCGTCCAAAACAGACTATTTATGAATTTATCAGTAGAAATAATATTTCTTTCGATATAAGTTATTCTTCTTTAGATTTTGAAAAAAAAGAAATATTGAATCTTATTAAATATGAAAAAACACGAGTAAGTGACATTCAAGACACCATTAGAGCCGTGATTGACAAAAAATACAATGTACAAATATGCAGTGGATCTGGATTTATCCTGAATATATATACCGGTCAGATCGACTTTACCATCACTGCTGGTGGAAAAATATTTCCAGAGGTTTTAGAAGTAGTGGAAGAACTTAAAAGAAGAAATTTCCACATTTACGTGGCATCAGGGGATAGAACTAAATCTTTGGAAGAACTAGCCAATTACATCAACATTCCATCTGAAAATGTTTTTGGCACTGCAAATTCCAAGAGAAAACAAGAGATAGTTAAGGAGCTTAAAAAGAGTTATAGTGTAATGATGGTTGGAAATAGTGCTAATGATATTTTAGCCCTTCAAGAAGCAGATGTTGGAGTGTTAACTACCCAACAAGATGACAAACCTTCTTTAAAAGTTATTAATGCAGCAGATGTGGTTGTGAATAACATAAAAGAAATTTTGGATATTAATTTCTAACTAAAACTGTTATTTATCTGAAAATATTATTGGAAATTTACCTCATTTTCTTAACATATTATCTCCAGATTAGGAATTATTATACTATTAATGCATAATTGAAATTATTAATTCCATGGCATACTCAGTTATCAGTGCACCTTTGAAAAAAGGAAATGTAAGGTAAACAATTCTTGACCTCCATAACAATCTTAGAATTAGAATGGTGATTTATTCTCCAAAAAACCACGAGAAGGAAATTTATGAAATATTCCATAAATTAGGGGATATATCAAGTACAGAGCGGTATAAGATTGTTTTGGTGGGATTTAATTATATTTAGCACTGTAATTCCTAAAACCAGTAGAGTTAACGCAATGACAAAAAAACACCACCCACCGAGTTTCAATCATTTAAGGGTTGATATTAGTAGAACTGATTTGGTTGTAGTTTTCCTGCAATTGAAGGTACTCTAATTTATAAAGATCTTTCCAAGCTTTTAATAGCACTGCGAACAGCTCTTTCTTCCACTACCTTATGCGCTACCAGTAATCCAATTAGCAGTAAAGGTATCAGAATGTCCACAATTAAAGTTGCTCCCACAGTTCCAAGGGCATAATTAGAAACAGAAAGCATATTACTAATATAGGCTATGGCCGCACCTAAATAAAAAACAGAAACGCCGATTACTGTTGCAGTCCAAAAATTACCCCTTATCCAGTAGCACAATAATCCTAAAACACCAAATGCTAGATTGGTAAATGCGACCTCCATTTGGAATGGGTTCCCAACGGCCCAACCAATATTAGATGCAACTTGATTTGCAAAAAACGCGTGTCCTACAAATTCACATAAGGAACCAATACCGACTGTAAAGACCAAAAAAGAAAGCAGAAATATTTCAACAATTCTTTTAATGTTTAAAAATCTCTTGGAATAAAATTGAACCCCTAGTAATATAACTGCAACTACAATGCCCAGTATTAGCCAGGTGTAAGCCATGTCCATTAAATAACCCCCCAAAAAGTATAGAGTTATTATTTATAAAAACACATTACTTGCGTTCAATTATCATTTATTTAATACCTTCCTCCGGGAATCAAATGGAAAGATTTATAAGTTATTTTGAGGGAGTAATTGAAAATTCAACAGTCTAAGGCATGATGCAACTTATTCTTCAAAGTGGAATACAATGTTTACAATTCAATTAAATTAAAATCAGTAGTCCCCATTCCAATTTCTTCAGCATACTCTAGTTGTACCCTTCCATTAACTTCTTCCCAAACCCCTCTAAATTTATCACCGCCAATCTGATGATAATGTTCAAGTAAAGAGTCTTTCAAACCAATTTGTTGATTTACGAGATGATATGATGCAGCATCAAGTGCCACGGGATCAATAGAAGCCATGATTCCGATATCCGGAACAATTGGAGCGTCGCTGAATGATTCACAGTCACAGTCAGGGGTGATGTCCATAAGGAAATTCAAATAACCCACCTTTCCTTGTTTGTTTTTAACTGCACCATAGGCATATTCAACCATTCTCTTGGAAAACTCAGGTAGAGAATCAAAATCAATTTCTATGGCAGATTCTGGACAGTTAGAAAGACAATTATTGCAAGCAATGCATTTTTTTAAATCTATAGTTGCTTTTTGGTTTTGAATGGATATTATAGATAAAGGGCAAAAATCCAGACACGTGGCACAAGCAGTGCAAGAATCGGTTACCACTGGCTTGGAACAGTGATGTTGTTCTATCTTTCCAGGAGCAGCAGCACATCCCATAGCCAAGTTTTTAATAGCTCCCCCGAATCCACTCATCCCATGACCTTTAAAATGTGACAAAACAATCATACTATCAGAATTTTCAATATCTCCTGCTATTTTTACCACGTTGAAATAATTTAAGCCAACTTTTACAGGGACCCAGTTGTTTCCACAAATACCATCAGCAATTATGATAGGTGCATCAGTAACTGCGTAGGCGAAGCCATTTTTAAGGGCAGTTTGCAGATGATCAACTGAATTATGGCGACTCCCATAATAAAGAGTATTGGTATCTGTTAAAAACGGATTAGCATCATTTTCTAAAGTTTTTTCAACAACTGGACGCACCAAAACTGGTTTGAGAAATGTGTCGTTTCCCATTTCTCCAAAATGAAGTTTGATTGCAGTTAAATCATTTTTCTTTAGTAATCCCCCAAAACCTGCTTTGTCAAATAACTGTTTAATTTTGCTATTTTTATTTTCTCCCATGTTTCGAGACCTGAAATTAGAAAAATACACATCGCTAGACATTTTAATCCCCAGAATATCATAAATCTTTTTTTAAATGCATTGATGCTGTTGATTTATCAAAATTTTCATACAGTACATTTCTACTTTTTATAACATTATCATAATTATTTAATTCAATTATTCCCCTTTCTATACCGGAAATTAGGTCTAAATCAAGTGTACCTTTGCCTAGTGATAAGTGCTGGTCTTTTTTTCCGTTGTTATCACTTAAATGATAATAATGGGTGTTTTTTAATTGCAAAAATGATTTAGGATCTTCATTAGTGTTGGCATGACCCAGATCAACAGTAGCACAGCATCCGCATTGATCTAAAAAATAAGCATGTTCATGAGCAGTATTACAGAAATATGCATAGCGAAAAGGCATGTTTTCTAAAGAAAAAATCACACCTACATCTTCAGCATATTGATTAGCCTTCCTAAGAGTTTCAATAGAATATTGTTTGGCCATGTCCCTGATACGATCTTCTAATCGATGAATTAATCCAGGGTGAGTGGTTATTGCCTTAGCACCGATTTTAACTGCCAAATCAAGAGTTTCTTCCAGTTGAATGAGGGTTTCATCCCTTATTCCAGGGTTTAGACTGGCCGGATTAAGATCAATTGTAGGAGCATGTAAATAAACATCTATATCATAAGATGAAAAAACTTCCAACTCATTTGATAGGTTGAGTATGTTTCTAGGCCAGTAAGGACCTTCACAGAGTATTTCAATAAGATCAAAGCCATCACCCTCGGCAATTTCCAGACATTCTTCCAAAGGACGCATGAATAATGCCAAAGTAGAAAATCCTATTTTCATGTTTAGAATCTTTCATATATAATTCTGATAAATATTTCGAATTTTTGCTAGAAATTTTGCTCGAACTAGATGATTGTACAAACCTTTTTATATTACCCATACACTAATTTTATATCTAAAAATAATATATCAAAAATCGATATATACAAAATCAATATATCACTGATTAGAACAATAGGTTGGAACTGTAAATGGACAAAGATTCAAAAACTGCTGATACCCCGAAGGAACAGGAATGGGAATGTCACATTGACGACCTAAATCCCTATGATAAAAAGCTGATCAAAGGACTGATGAGAGGTTTTGCAAGGATTATGATATTATGGCTCATCAGCAAGAAGAAACAGCATGGATATGAAATAATGACCCAAATACATGCCTCATCCCCTCTTGATAAAAAAATGCCTAGTGCCAGCATGATTTATCCAGTACTGCATAAATTAGAAAAAGAAGGGCTGATTAGCGGAACATGGGATCAGCAGGGAAAGAGAAAAGTGAAATTTTATGAAATAACTGATGAAGGCGAGAATAGCCTGAATCGAATACGTCAAATCGCTGCTCATGGGAGGAAAATGGGTACAACAGACTTGTGGAAGGAATTCATGATGGACATGTTTTTCCTTAATGGAGAAATTGGAGATTAATAAATGAAATACGCTATAGAAACATTTGATCTTAGCAAATATTACGGTGATTTCACAGCCGTGGACGCTTTAGATTTGAAAGTTAAAAATAAAACAATATTTGGATTTTTAGGCCCTAATGGGGCTGGTAAAACTACTACTATAAAAATGTTGACTTGTCTAATCCCACCAACATCTGGAACAGCTCATGTGGCCGGTTATGACGTGATAAAAAATCCAAATGAAGTTCGCCAAAAAATAGGCATGGTCCCGCAACTAGTGAGCCTATACGCTGATCTTACTGCCAGAGAAAATGCTGAATTATGTGCAGATTATTATGGAATGCCTAAAGACCTTAAAGAAAAGAGAATCAATGAATTGATGGAATTAGTTGATATCAAATATGCTGAGAATAAACTAGTTAAACAACTATCAGGAGGACAAAAACAAAAAGTATCGGTGGTTGCTAGCCTTGTACATCAGCCAGAAATTCTATTTTTGGATGAACCCACCATCGGATTAGATCCTACAACTAAAAGCGTCCTATGGAACCTTATTGATGAACTAAACCAAAAAGGCCATACCATCATTCTCTGCTCCCACGACATGTACGAAGTGGACATGCTCTGTGATCATGTAGGCATAATTAACCAGGGAAAATTATCAGCCTATGACACCCCACAAGGTCTAAAAGACACCATATTAAAGCAAAAAAATACTATTAAAAGCAATGTGAATGAAATTATGCAGGAAATTGAAAAATCCGATGCTAATACCCATCCTTCTTTTAATAAACTTAAAAAAGCGATAAATAAATCTGAAATGGATGAAGCCAGGGAACTGAGCTTGATAGTAGATAATTCAGATAACAAGTTGATTAAGAAATTATTCCAAATTCCTTGTGTTCTGGACATTGAAACTCACCGATCAGGTAGGCTTACTTTTAAATTAACCAATACCGAAACTGCAATCACTCAAGTGATATCTGCAATTATGGAGACAGGAAGTAACATAAACTCAATTTCAACTAAAGATCCCTCTTTAGAAGATGTGTTCATCAAAGTAACTGCGAAAAAGGCCAAAAAAATAGAAAAGGAGGGTGATTAAATGTCTGAAACAAAAAAAATTTGGTGGATGATTAAAAAGGATTTATTAGTTCTTTGGAGGCATAAACCCCGTTTAGCATCCATATTACTATTCCCAATTCTTATGATCGCCCTTTTTGGTTATGGCATGGGGGGAGAAATTGAAAACATTCCGGTGGTTGTGGTTAAACAGACTGATGGTCCGGTGACCGACGCAACCCTTAACGCTATTAAAGAAATGTCACTATACGATGTTAAGGATATTATCAGTGACCCCCAGCGGGGTCGAGAAATGGTTGAAACAGGACAGATCAAAGCAGCTATCTTGTTGCCTCCAGATTATGAGAATATTAATAGCAGCAACTCAAAGTCCGTGGTTGTTTACGTTGATTCATCCGATCAAATGGCCACACAAATGTTGGTCCCAGCAACCCAAGCCCTCTTTAGCCAAATATCATCTCAAATTGGAATGAAAAAACTCGACGCATTACAAGCTCAATCAACTCAATTGTCTTCCATGCAAGTACAATCCCAAGAAGTTCAGTCCAGTTCATCATTACCTTCNCTTAACTTCCAGAACATTATGAACTCCATCAACTTCCAAGTCAACAAGATTTATGGAGACACAAAATATATTGACTTCCTTGTACCAGCAATTCTGGCCATGACAGTTATGATGGGGGCAATGATGAGTATGGGCGAGTCTTTGGCAGGAGAACGAGAGCGAGGTGAGCTTGCCAGACTTTTCATGACTCCCACCAGTGTTGCCACAGTGGTAGCAGGTAAAATTATATCAAGACTCGTCATTCAAACCACAACAGCCATGATATTGCTTGGTTCAGCCATTTTACTGTTTAATATTACAATATCTGGTAGTTTGTTACTCACCATCGTCTTGCTAATACTGATTGCATTGTGTTTTGTGGGTTTCGGCATAATGGTTTCAGCCCGAGTTGGTACTCAAGAAGACTACGTTCAGATGGTCATGCCCTTTACCATGCCCATGATGTTCATCTCTGGAGTTTTCTATCCACTGGAAACTATGCCTTGGATATTCCAAAAAATAGCATACATAGCACCTTTAACCTATGCTAATGACGCAATGCGAGGAGTTATGTTAAAAGGAGCGACTATAGGGGATATATGGATCGATGTCGCTGTTCTTTTGGGTTTCACATTTTTGTTCTTTGCAATGGGTGTAACTAGGTTTAACAGAGATATTTAGGAGTTTAAATCTAATTGAAAATTTAAAAATTGAATAAGGTGATAATATGAACGTACGTACTAAACAAATTTTATTAGGATTTCTGATAACTTGCATTTTGGCATCACCAGCTCTAGTTGCAGGGGCTGATTGGAATATGTTCCATGAAAACCCCCAACGAACAGGATATCTTGAACAACCCGCTGATTTCACCCCCACTGTCTGGTATTTCAGCACTCAAGGCTCAATAAAGTCATCACCCGCAATTTTAAACAAAGTAGCTTATTTCGGATCATCAGATGGCCATGTGTATGCGGTGAACCTAGAAGACTGTAGTAAATTATGGGATTATAAAACCGACGGAGCTGTAGTATCATCCCCTTCAATTTCTGGAGACTATTTATATGTGGGATCAAAGGACGGATACATTTACGCACAAGATATTAAAAATGGAAATGTTAAATGGAAATATAAAACTGGAAATTCCATAGAATCATCCCCCCTAATCCAAAACAACATGATATTCATTGGTTCAAATGACGGAAGAGTTTATAGCATATATAAATCAAATGGGACTAAAAATTGGGAATATAACACTGGCAACGCAGTTAAATCATCCCCCGTTATCATAAATGATTATTTGATTATCGGTTCAGATGATGGGAAAATTTACGCATTAAACATGGAAACTGGGGATAAAAAATGGGAATACACCACTGGGGATAAGGTACAATCATCCCCCGCTGTGATGAATAATGTTGCCTATGTTGGATCAGATGATGGTAAACTATATGCTATTAATATCAATAATGGGACGCTCAAATGGAACTATGACATGGGAAAACCAGTATATTCATCACCAACAATTGATACCAATGACAATAGCTTATTTGTAGGAGCTGATAATGGGAAAATGGTTTGCTTAGACACGCGAAATGGAGTCGAAAAATGGAGTTATAATGCTACTGGCGCTGTCAAAACATCAGCAGCTATCGTGAAAAATAAAATAGTCTTCGGATCAGATGGAGGCACTGTTTACATTGTAAACAAATATAATGGCAACCTTGAATGGAATTATAATCCAGGTTATGGCATAATTAACCAAGCCATTCAATCATCTCCAGCAGTTTATGGAAACATGATCTACATCGGTGCTGATGATGGATCCCTGTATGCCTTGAACAATGACAAAATGAATGGACCAACCTCAGTATACGCTTATTACATAGGTGGAACTCTTGTGATCTTGGCCATTTTCTTGGTTGCAGTTAAAATAATCCGTAAACGAAGTAAGAAAGCAGAATGAATACTTTTAAGAAACATTTAAAAAAAAAACTGACCAGATTGAAGACGTATGTTTAAAAATGTCTTCAGTCTTACTTTTTTTTGATTCAAAAATTTTTTTTAATCAATTATTTGATTTAAAATTGTTGTTTTAGCCTACTATCACTATATATCAATTCTAAAAGGAATATATTTATTAATATATAGTTAAAAAAAGATAAAAAATAAAAAATAGGAGGTTTATTTAACTATTTGCTGAAATCCTTCGAAAGTTGTATTTCAATGGCAGAAACATTAGTTGAAGTACCCTCATTGCTCATGATTTCTTCAGTGCATATGTCAATGCTGGCAATAGTCACGTCGGTTATGAATCTATTTCTGACTATTTCTGCAACATCAACTGCCCTAGAAATAGCTCTTCCCCTTGCTTTGAGAATTACTTCATTTGTGCCACCGTTCATTTGTGTTACTACAGCTAATACATAGTTCATTACCGGTTTGTTTCCAATGTACACCACATTTTCCTCTGACATCACTTAACCTCCATGATTATACTATTGTTGTTTTGTGTTACTAGTATTATATATATTTTATGCACACCCTTTTTTAAGGAAATAAAAGCTTTTCTGCATGTAAATGATTAAAATATTGAAAATTAATCCATTTGAATTGTTAAAATGATTATTATCGAATTAACATAGAAAAAAATGAGAATATAATGAAAAAACGAGTTTTGTTATCAAACTACTAAATATCACTATCCACGAGTACTTTTGTTCTAATTTTCTCTAAAAAACATAGATGATCTTTAAACATATTTTTTATTCCACTGAACGAAATATTATTACAAAACCATCCATTTTGCCATCGATGTTATTAATCGGTGTTACACTACCATTAACAGTAATAGTGGTTTCATCTTTGGCTGTGAGTGAAGCCATGTTGAATGAATATTCGCCTTTCAAGGAGATATCTTCACCAAGGGGAAATTTAAACCCTATTGGTTTGAAAATATCACGAACATCATGCCCTAATGCGTCTTCTTCTAGCCATCCTGTTAATTCTTCAGCCATGGAATTCATAAAACGCACTTGTGCTTGGGGATCAGTGGCAATCACAGCGTCACTTATGCTCCTAAGTGTTGCTCCCAACCATTGGTCATGTTTACGGAGTCTTTTCTCCAATCGGTGCCTGTATAGGGTAATTTCAATAGCAGTGTTAAGTTCGCTCTCTTCAAATGGTTTACGTAAAAATCCGTACGGTTGTTTTAGGATAAATCCTGATGGTTCAGTTATTTTAGCTCTTTGAACTGTTTTTTCATCAGAATAAGCTGTTAAATAGATAATTGGAATGCCTAGTTTGGATCGTATTTTTTCTGCCGCTTCAATACCATCCATTTCTCCTTCCAACTTGATATCCATTATAACTAGATCTGGTTTTATTTCTTCCGAGACTTTGATTGCATCTTCTCCTGAAGAAACAATGGCTGGAACCTCGTAACCCACACTATTGAGGGCTTTTCTCATATCTTCAGCAGTAATTCTTTCGTCTTCCACTACAAGAATTTTCACAGTCGACACTTTATTTACCTCCCTATTCTACTCCCCTATGATCAGAATATGCTTAACACTATTGTTTAGCGGTAAATGCTACTACCAACCCATTTACACGCTGTTGGTTATCTTTGATAGGAGTAATGGTGCCGTTTACAAAAACATGACCCCCTCCCTGTGAAATGAGTTTAGGTTCTTCATCTGATGTTAAAGCCTCTGCCAGTGAACACTCATAAGTTACTTCTTTCAAAAGCGGGAAAATTTCTGTTATATCNTTTCCAAGAACTTCTGCTTTAGTCCAACCAGTTAAATTCTCTGCTAAAGCATTAATAAATCTGATTTGTCCTGTGGAATTGGTGGCAATAACTGCTTCTGATGTTTTCTGTAACATAGCACCAGAAATTTGATCGTGCTCTTTCTCCATCTGGTGCCTGTAAAGAGTTATTTCTATGGCAGCATGAAGTTCACGTTCTTCAAATGGTTTGCTTAACATTCCTTGCCCTTTAACCAAAAACCCTGATGGTTCAGTTAGTTTAGCTCTTTCTACTGTTTTTTCATCGGAATAAGCAGTTAGGTAGATAACTGGAATATCTTGTACCTTTCTGATCTCAGCAGCTGCCTCAATACCATCCATTTCTCCTTTCAATTTAATATCCATTAGAACTAAATCAGGTTCCAGCCTAGCTGCTTGACGAACTGCGCCTTCCCCTGTAGAACAAATAATAGGCACCTTATATCCGGCAGATACCAGTCCTGCTTTGATATCTTCGGCGGTGATCCTTTCGTCTTCCACCACTAAAATTGTTGCACGAGTCACACCATCTGCACTCCTGACTATATTATATACAAATATACAATGGTTAGGTAAATATGATATTCTTTCTTTACTATATCGTTGCTTTAATATAAGGATTTTTAAAGTAGTAATGAATTCCAGTAGTTTTATCTTCCTATAAGAATCTTGTTTATTGCATCTAAAACAGCTTCAACACTGGCCATTACCACGTCTTCCACAGTAGATCGTCCTGTAGCGCTGTTACCTTCGTTATCTGCTAGAATTACAAATACCTCAGCTAGTGCATTTGTTCCCCCAGTTATCGCTTCAATATGGTATTCTTTTAGCTCTATATCAGCTGTTTCTCCCACTAAACTTTGAATAGCATTTATGGCAGCGTCAACTGGACCCACCCCTGTTTTAGCTGCGGTTTTTATCTGGCCGTCAATGTTAAGTTTCACCGTGGCTGTGGGAAGAACGTTGTCCCCAGTAATCACAGTGAAACCTTCTAATCTTACTTTTTCCTCTTTAGGTCTTCCTATTACTGTTTCAGCCAGTGCTTGCAGATCTGCGTCTGTAATCATTTTTCCCTTATCTCCCAGTTTTTTCACTTGATCATATAGGCTGCAGAACTGATCTTCATCCATTTCAATTCCATAATCATCCAGTTTAGACCGTATTGCACGGGCCCCAGTATGTTTTCCCATGATTATGCGGCGGGTGTGACCTACCATTTCTGGTTTCAAGGGCTCATATGTCTCTGCTTTCTGCAAAACTCCGTGGACATGTATTCCTGCTTCGTGGGCAAAGGCATTATCTCCAACTATAGCCTTATTTGGAGGCATTTTCACTCCAGTGATTCTGGAAACGAGTTCAGANGTTCCCACTAAAAGTTCAGTGTTGATGTTAGTTTTAATTCCATAATTGATCATAAGGGCCATTACAACCTCTTCCAGGGAAGTGTTTCCTGCTCTTTCCCCTAATCCGTTGATTGTTGCATGAACTTGCTGAGCACCAGCTTCCACTGCCGAAAGGCTGTTAGCCACTGCCAAACCAAAATCATCATGACAGTGCACACTGATTGGAATTTTTACTGCTTTTTTGATGTCTGTTATTAGTTTATGCATAGATACTGGGAGCATGACCCCCACTGTGTCTGGCACGTTGATTATGTCGGCTCCTGCTTCTTCTACTGCAGAATAAATTTTTTGGAGGAATTCCAGTTCGGTGCGGGTGGCATCTTCTGCTGAAAATTCAGCAATTATTCCATGGTCTTTAATGTACTCCACTGCTTGCACTGATTTTTGGAGTATTTCATCTTGGTCCATCTTTAATTTGTATTTCCGGTGAAGTGGAGATGTTCCAATGAAGGTGTGAATGTAATCCACATCCGAGTCTAAGGCAGCATCCAGGTCTTCCTGTAGTACTCTTGCCAAACCACAAACTTGCGTATTGAGACCTAAACTTTTAATTTGCTGGGCTGCTTTCCGTTCACCCTGTGATGCAGCTGGAAATCCCACTTCTATTACATCTACTCCTAAGCGGTCCAGCCTTTTGGCTATTCTAATCTTTTCATCCGGAGTTATAGCTACTCCCGGCGTTTGTTCACCATCACGAAGGGTGGTATCGAATATTAGCACCTTTTCGGGTATTTTCATTTCTTTTTTAATCTCATCTATGTACATGGGAAGTCCCCTATATGGTTTGACATGTCAATCTGATCTTTAGATGGGACTAGATAAAAAAATTGTGATGGAAAAAAATCTTGAAACTTGATAGTGGTAATAAATTTTAGGTTCCCATGCTCAAGCTCAAGAAATTTCTGAGACCTGGTGCCAAGCCCAAAATGAATATTGCCAATTTTAACATGTTTCGAATAGTTCGATCTTCAACATAAGTGTCTATAACATAAAGAGCCGGTAATATGACTGCAATTTTCAAGGGATACATTATAATAGCAGTGTCTGCTAATTGAGTGAGTGCGTTGGGTAGAACGTGTTGTTCAGCATACCCATAGTAGTCCACAGCTATAAAGGTAGTGCTTGCGTCTAATAAATGAGCTAATAAAATACTTAAATTGAATTTGTCCTTTAGAAGACTCCATTTTTTACTTAATAATATAAATGGGAGTGATATTAGACCCCATGAGCTCAAAATCTCAATACTTGCTGTGAGGTTGAGGTGTGGAGTGTGATATATATTTGGAAGACAAATAACTGCACCAATTATAAATATAATGTAACGATAATTCCATCCCATCTTGCGTTCAATGAAAACTGATGCTAATAATGTGAAAATAGCTGATAATCCAGTTAAAACATATATTCCAGGAGTTACCATGATGTAGGTTAAAGGATATATTCCATTATCGACTAGTGCTCGAGCACTGGACCCGAAGAATATGAAGGGAATTAATGGTATCAAAAGATCTTTCGGGTCTTTTTCTATCCATCTGAACATTTTGATTATTACTAGGATTACTAGACCCAATATTATTCCAAAGACTATAGTATTCAAGGTAGTGTAACCAGGGTGTAAGTATATAAAGTTTTCCTGGATGTACTGTAGGATAGAATCAAACAACATGACACTAGGTAGGGATTTAGAATATTTATACTTATCTTGACTTGTTAAATATTATTAAAATGAAAAATCTCTTAAATTCGTTTGATCTTCTTGTTTATAACTTCTTTCAGGATGAGTGGTAGGGGAGTCCGATCTCCGAAAACATTGGTCTTCCCAGATAGAATTCCTTTGATAATGCCATCTACTGAAAAATCTGCTTCCAGTTGGGTAACACAGCTGCCTATGGCCCCTAGAAAGTGTGCATCACTAGCACCTATTTGGGGAATTTTCTTTTCTATGGCCATTTTTTTAGCTCGCCAATTTGAATATCCAAAAATGTAACGTGAGTTCAGAGTTTCCATGGCATCCACATCTACATATTTTACTTGGGTAAACAGTCCTTCACGATAAGTAACAAATGGATGGGCTGCCACTGCAATTCCTCCCTGAATTCGAATGAGATCAACAGTTTCTTCAGGAGAGATTCCTTTCGGTATCTCTTCACTTATGCCTAAGGCCACAATGTGTCCTTTACTTGTTGATACCTCCATGGCGGGTATGATCACCAGATCATCCATTTTCCCATAATTTTTTAAAGCTACTTCAGAACCTTTGAGGGAATTATGGTCAGCAATGGCTATTGCATCTAAACCAATTTTTCGGGAATGTTTTATAATGTCTTTTACAGATGCGGTAGAGTCTCCAGAGTATGTACTGTGAATGTGGGGGTCAATGATCATTAATTATCTCCTATGCATAATTGTTTGTATTAGTCCAGCAGGACCAGTCATCATCACGTCCCCTCCTGGTGCAGCGTTGTAAATTTCCAGATCTGTTTCTTTAAGAATAGCACGTTTTGGCCCAGTTGCTACTACACAGTCAAAAGTCCCTATTCCTTTGACTGCCCATGCCCCATGCCCACCTTCACTATGAACCTCCNCATGAGTTATTGATCCTTCTGAAAGACGGGTCACTAGTTCTTCTATCCTTTGAGGAGTAAGAAGTCCGGTGTGGTGTTCAAAAACTCCATTAATTTTTCCTTCTTTAAATGAAGCAGCTAATGTATGCCCATTGCCCACATCCATAGCCACNTATCTATTCATCTCAGCAACCGTGGTGTCAAGAGTGGCTCCAGATATTGATGCAAATTTGGAGTCCATAATTGTTGGATGGTATTCTTTGAGAGTCCTTAAAACCCCTTGCATACGGGTGAAGTATTCTGGGACTTTATCATGATATGCAAAATTTTCAGGAGAGCGAGGAACATCAAGGTTCTCTTTGATCTTTTCAAACCGAAAGTTTCTGTCACCAGTTCCCTCTTGATAACCATGATCCTGTACTGCCACCCCAATATGGTCGAATTCCATTTTGACATCGAAATTGGATAATGCCCCACTAATAGCTTGTAAATCAACATCTTTAAGCTCTAATTTTGCAATTTGGGGATGTGTTGCCCCAGATGGAACAATTTCAATGCCCATTGATTTTACTCGTTCTAAATCATCCCTAACTGTTCGAGCCGCTTGTTCTGTCATCAGTACCCGATAACCTTTATCAAGGTGATTTTTAATGGCTTTGTTTACTGGACCACCACCCATGGTATCACCAGTTAAGAAAAGATCATGATGATGTCTTTTTATCCTATCCGCCATTATTTTGGTGGGAGAAGGGAGAACCATCTTCACTGAGTTTTCAATAGAGTGGTTAGTGTCATGCAGCATTATATCTTGGGTCCCTGTACCCACATCAATTGCCAGTATTTTCATGTTTTACTGTTATGTTCATGCGCATTATATAATAGAATCACAAGATGAAGTACAAATATATACAACAAAGATTTAAATAGTACTCTGGTTATATTTTGGTGTTAGACCTAATAATATTTGCCAAAAAAATTAATGTTTAAAAAGATTTATAAATGACAAAAACTGGATGGAAGATATTATAATTTGATTTTTATATTAAATCCCAATTGTGATGATTGTCATAATATAATAAATTTTTTAATACTATGCAAAAATGAGGTGAAATGCATGTACAGTGTAAAATTAACCGAAAAAGAAATCCCGAAAAAATGGTATAACATAGCAGCGGATCTTCCTGTTGAATTTCCACCATATGATCAGACCGAAGAAGGTAAACAACTTGAAAATCTTCCAAAAATATTTTCAAAAGGTGTGCTAGAGCAGGAATTATCCACAGAAAGGTATATTGATATTCCAAAGGAAGTAAGAGATATTTACATGCAAATGGGGCGGCCCAGCCCCCTAGTCAGAGCTAAAGCCTTGGAAGCATATCTAGAAACCCCGGCAAAAATATTCTACAAAAGAGAAGACACCTCCCCCACTGGAAGTCACAAGTTAAACACTGCTATAGCACAAGCTTACTATGCTAAACAAGATGGAATAGAACGTTTAACTACTGANACGGGTGCAGGACAATGGGGAACTGCGCTTTCATTAGCATGCAAACTTATGGGTATTGATTGCACAGTTTATATGGTTAGAGTGTCCTTTGACCAAAAACCATACCGTAAAACTATTATGGAACTTTATGATGGGGAAATATTACCATCACCCAGTGATAAGACTGATTTTGGTAGAAAAGTTCTAAGAGAAAATCCAGACCATCCTGGAACCCTTGGTGTGGCTATTTCGGAGGCTATTGAAGATGCTTTAAATGATGAAAAAGTGAATTATTCCTTGGGAAGTGTCCTAAATCATGTGATGTTGCATCAAACAGTTATTGGTCAGGAAATACAAAAACAACTTGAAGTATTCGATGAAACTCCCGATGTAATGGTTGGTTGTGTTGGTGGTGGAAGTAACTTTGCTGGAGCTACATTCCCCTTCATCAAAGACCATTTAGACGAAAAAATAGACTGCAAATTCATTGCAGTTGAGCCATCTCACTGCCCAACCCTAACCAAAGGAGAATACTGTTACGACTTTGGAGACACTGCCGGACTTACACCCCTCATCAAGATGTATTCCATGGGCCATGATTTCATACCACCATCAGATCATGCTGGCGGCTTGCGTTACCATGGCATGTCACCATTAGTTGCTTTACTTGTACATGAAGGCATTGTGGAGCCAAGAGCAATTCCTCAAACCGGAGTATTCAAGAGTGGAGTGCTTTTTGCCCGAACTGAAGGAATTGTTCCCGCCCCAGAAACTTGTCATGCTATAAAAACTGGAATTGATGAGGCCCTTAAATGTAAGAAGACTGGTGAAGAAAAAAATATTGTTATAAACTTTTCAGGTCACGGTCTCTTGGATCTAGCAGGTTACGATGATTATCTAGAAGGTAAAATAGTAGATTAATCATCTTACTTCTTTTTTTTATTTTTTTTNAAATTATTTCGTTTACTTTCCAATTCAGTCAATTTCATCCGTTTTAACACTTTAACTTATTTCTTTGTAGTTTTCATAATCCCGAATGAACCATTTCATCAAACCCTATTTATACCAGTTAACCAATAGATTAAATAGAGACTTAGAAAAGGAGGATCATGTTTAT
>JGI24710J26742_10000457_pt1 | contig 37905 bp, 23 predicted proteins | sample BioPla2DNA2_FD_26742 | JGI IMG/M metagenome (IMG submission 26742)
AATTTTTCAATCTCTTCATCTAACTTGGTGAGCGTTTTAAAATAATTGTCGAGAATGGACTCAAGCAGGGTATAAAGCAGGTAATCTGCCGTGCTCTCTCTTAAAATGTCTTTATTTTCTCTTAATCTAACCCTTAGATGTTCAAAGAAGTCCGCTTTTCTTTCTTGAAAGGAGATCAGGTAGTTCGAGCCAAAAACAAAACTGATTTGCTCTGTTATCATCACGTTGTCAGATGGAATGATGGATTTTAAAGTCAGGAATGAAAAATCCTCATATTCTTGAAATTTAGGTCTTTGATTCACATCAAGAATATCCTGAATGGCCAAACTATGAATACCTTGTTTTTCACAAATGGACACTATGGTTTCAATGTCACTTAGTCCATAAACGTTTAACCAGTAATTGCTTCCATTTTTTTTAAACGCGCTGATGTTTTCAGGTAACATGTTTTTTATTTCATCACACTCGTCTTTGCTATACTTGAATAGCTGAATATTTGATTCATCAACCTTCAAGTTTCCCGTGAAGTTAAATTCTCCGGGGTCACTCTTTTTTCGATTCAGAATCGATATAAAACGGGAGGGGTTAAAGAATTCCATTGATTTATTTTGCATGATTAGTTACGTATTTTTCAGTCAATTGCTGTCAACGTGTAATTCACGTGATGAACCTTTGTGAAACAGATCTAAATCCATAGACGTTTACCATGTCTCACGTTCAACAAATGTATGATAATTCTTTTAGTCTCCCAAAAATCATCTCCCCGAAAATCAATGCTATATCTCCGGACAATCCCGTGAACGGGACGACAATAGCCTTTGCCCCGGAGAGATGGCGGCAATGGTGCCGCCGTCTTTTCGTGAACGGGATGACAAAAGCCTTTGCCCCTGCGCGACCTTGTCGGGCGGTGTGATACTCCACGAAAAGGGGCGTGAAAACGGGATAAGTAACGGGAACAGTAAGAGGCCCGGATCGTGAAGAAACGTTAATGGGGGTAGAACGCGACTTCCTTCCTGCCCGCGTGCCCGGGCTAACGTTGAAATAACTTGAAGGGATGAAAACGGCGTTCATAACCCCACCTCGCCTATCGGCGGTACTCCCTTTAACCTACGGGGAGAGCAACAGATCTCGCGTCTTGACTCTTGTAAACTAATTGAGCCATAAACATTTTAAATCCAAATATTTTAGTTATTTTTGTCATCTATAATACATTATAGACTATGCGACATCAACAAGTAATTAATCAAATTCGCCAACTGCTTAAACGGGTTGTTCCCGAAGCAGAAGTTATTCTTTATGGTTCCCAGGCTCGTGGCGATGCCCAAAATGAGAGTGATATCGATTTGCTTATATTGATAAATGATAAAGTTCTTACTCCTGAATATGAACACACGATTATACGAGCTTTGTATGAATTGGAAGTGGCATCGGGAGTTATTATCAGTCCAATAATTATGTCGCACCAACAATGGAATAATCGCCCATTTCATACACCTTTTTCTATCAATATAATGAATGAGGGAGTAATATTATGAGACGAGAACAGTTATCGGATGAGCATCGTATTGCTTTGGTGACATACCGTTTGGAACGTGCCAGAAAAACATTGGAAGAAGCCAAGTACATGCGTAAAGGAGATTTTTTCAATGCTGCCGTGAATCGGCTTTACTACGCTTGTTATTATGCTGCCACGGCATTACTTCTCGCACGAAACATAGAGGCAAACACGCATTCAGGAGTAAAAACAATGTTGTCTTTCCACTTTGTGCGTACGGGGTTGTTGAGCTTAGAGGATGGCACTACTTTTAGCAATTTGTTTGACAAACGACGTAGTAGCGATTACGAAGACTTCACATTTTGCGATGCGACATTGGTGGACTATCTCCTTCCCCGTTCTGAAGACTTTGTTGCTGCCATTGAAAAATTAATAAATCAGTTTTGAGTTTTCAGTATTTTGTCGCGCGAGCGAGTTCCCAAACTCGCGTGTAAGGAAAATGCCTTCATTCTTGTGTTTTTAAGATACGATAATATCATGTTGCTACATGATGATGCCAAAATCCCCGACCTTGATTGGCAGGGATTAAACGGATGTCAAACAACGTGGGTATCAACGCGACGGCTATATGGCGGGATAAAAAACAAAAAACGGCAGGATAACCCTCCACCGTTTTTTTAGTGCTTAACCAATCAATGGCGTTCGCTCATTGTTGGAATACTGCAAATAAATAATTGTTCGAGATCGTGGCAAGATGAGCCTTTTAATCATGAAAACGAAACGATTCTTACCTAAATACTTGCTTTTTTCCAGTCAAGTGATTGGTAATCAATGTTAATTTGTTGTCTTACTAGGATTCGAACCTAGACAAACAGGACCAGAATCTGTTGTGCTACCATTACACCATAAGACAGTTTGAAAATACAAAGTTACTAAAAGTCGACAAATAAAAAAATATTAAGGCCATGTTTTTCCCATTTCGAGTTCGAGAAAGGGTACTAATTCGCTTAGGAAGGGCTAACCACGTTTAGGGTGTTCACACGTTTTAAAAATTTACTCGTTCACGAAACCACCCCTGAATGCACTTTCATTGTACCATGAAGGCAGGTTGTCAGCGTTTAACCATAGAAAATTCCCTTGTCTGGAATAAAGGTTCTGTCGCGGTAGTGATCGAGTAGACGGGCGTAGAGGGGGTGTTCCCGGAGGATGGCCCCGTTGCCCACGAGGAAAAGCTGTTGACGTGCCCTTGTGATGGCCACGTTCAGCTTCCGGTCGACTGTCCCTTCTCGGTTCATGGCGCAGAGGTAATGCATCTGCTCCGCTCTATTCACGCAGAAAGATACCAGGATAATATCGCGCTGGCTTCCCTGGAAGCGCTCCACCGTTTCGACCATCACCTTTTCGGCCTCTGAGAACCCGCTTTGAAACAATTTCTGTTTGATAAGGGCCACCTGGTTGCGGTAGGGGGCGATGATGCCGACCGAGGTGGCGTTGAATGAAACGCCATTGGCGAGGTATACCTCGCGGAGGGCGTGCAGGAGGTCGGCTACCAGTTGCGCTTCGGTCTCGTTGATCTTGGTCAAATGAGTGGGGCGAAGGATTTTCTCGGTGGAGATAAAGGCGGTGCGTTCCTTGGCAACGAGTTCTTGCAGGGGATGATTTGTCGGGGCCGTTAGTGCCCATTTTTCCGATTGCCACTCGTTGGCCGGGGAGAGGCCTTTCGGGTAGAAATGTTCGGCCGGGAAAGCCGCGATCTCCTCGTGCATCCTTCCCTGCCGTGTGAGTTGCACGTAGGCATGCTCCCATCCATTATCGATACATTGACGCATTAACCGCTCGAACATCGAGTCGCGGCAATCCAGAATCCCCGTTTCACTTATCAGTGACTCCTCTATCTTGGAGTCCACAGGATCCTGCAGCACGATGGTGGCCAGCTGGTGGTGATCACCAATCATCACGAACCGATCGAACCGCGGCAGCAACCCGATGATCTGCGGCTCAAGCACCTGCGATGCCTCATCGATGATGGCTACATTAAAATGTTTGAGCTGAAACAGCTCCAATCGCCCGTTGATCGAGGCGATGGTGGAGACGAAAATACGGGTTCGGGCTATTTCATGCAGTAGTTCCTCCCGGTTTGTCGCCCTTTCCGCTATCCGCTGCAGTAGCTGTTCGCGGAAGGGTGGGGCGCAACCGAGTTCACTACCGACCCGGATGTAGGTGTCGCATTCCCCATCTTCACACCCCAACGCCGAGTGAATCGCTTCGCACAACTCGTCCACGGCGCGGTTCGTGTAGGCCAGCACCATGATGTTGGTTCCGGGTTGCACATGGTAGGACTCAATCAGCCTCCGTGCGAAGATCGAGGTTTTCCCTGTACCGGGTGGCCCGACGATAAGGAAGTAGTCGGGGCTATTCAGGGCTTGCCGGATGATTGGCTCTGGGTAGTCCGATACATGTAGGGTAGGGGGCAACCCCTCCTTGACGGAATCCGGGTGGGGCGGCTTTCCAATGGTTGCATAAAAGGGTGGGGAAGTCTTTGTGGCATTACCCGTTCTTGGAGCTGTCAAACCCAAAAGCAACTCCTTTTTCTGCTTGGGTGCTCCCAAAAACGAGTAAAGACCCTTGTACATGACGGTGGTCGACGAGTCGAGGGTATCATGTTCGATGGCCCATAAGCGGTTCTCCTTGAAGTAGCGCCGGTTCTTCTGTTTGTATCGGAAGCGCACCACCACTTCGTTTGGTGTGATACGGGCGATGCTCCCCTTCAACACCTGTCGGTTCAATACCGTGTCTCGCTCGTCTTCACGGGGAAAGACGATACAGATATCCCCCACGCGGAAGTTCACAAGAGCGGTTTGGTTTGAATTGGTCGCCTCTTCAGCCGCCTCTTCGGATGTTCCTTTACCTTTCCTTTCGAATTTTTCTTTACCTGTTATGGTGTTGATTGTTTTATCGACTGCCGGGCTTGGAGCAAATTGGATAACCATATCGTTCCCCGAATCATCAATCGCAACGATAGCAAGGTCGAACAGTACATCCAGCGCCTCGACCCGTTCTTCGAATCGGCTATTCCACAGGGAGGCGACCCCCGTCGGCGTTTCCCGGTCGATATCCCCTATTTTTTGGTGGTAGAGTTCCCTCGATATGAACCGGGTGTACCTATAGAAGTACTCCTTCTCCAGTTCGCTACAGTCGTCTAATCTCCCTTTTATCGCTTTGACCTTGTTGATAAAGAAGGTAGGCAACTTATCTTCCCCATCAATAGAGGCGAACAGCGCGTTGAACAGCGACTCTACCGCACGGTTGTCGCCGTTGATAACTTCCTTCTCGTTGGTCACGATTTGGTTGCGAAGGTTCAGGATCAACTGTTCAAGCTGCTCTCTCTCCGCGGCGACCCGTAGGTTTTCGCCCGGTCGGTTCCCGGCCGAGTAGAGGATAGAAGCGTCCACCTCATTCGCGTTGCCGATGACGCTTTTCATCATCAACCGGTAGACGGCGGTCTGCACCTCATGGTTGAGGGCGAGTTTACTTCTATCGTATGATGGGAAGGGGAGCCGACCCGATTTCAACTCCACGATGGTAGTTTTCTCGCTTGGGATTGCCTTGCCTTCTGCTGATTCCTTTTCCTCTTTGAATACCGGGTCCCCGGTGAAATCCTTTTCCCTTGTAGCCTCCCGATATCTGATTGCCCCGGGCTGTAACAGGTCAAGACGCCCCTGGAAACCATATTTTTCACTGAAGAACGATGGCTCCAGGGTACAGCGGTGCACGTCGATCCCCCGCCGCGGGAAATCGTCCCGAATCACCCGGCGGATATTCTCGAACTGCTGTTTCGCCTTCCGCATGAACTCCCTGAAGTCGTTATCCCTCCGTATATCTTCGCAGCTGGCATATTCAAACGGGGACTGCTTGAACGACTGTTGGAAAACCGTGTTAAAGGAGACCTCGTTCGGGTTATCGGCAAAGACCAACTCGTCTAAAAAGTAGTTCGAGAGGTTACCCAGCAATAGGTAAGAGCGGTTTTCCATCTCCTCGAACTTGTTGCGGAAGTAGTGGATGGGTGATACGAAGTAGTCTTGAAAGCACTCCGCAATGGCTGAGGCGTCGATCAGGTAGTCGGGTTCCAGGATGAAGAACGACGGGACGATATACCCCCCTTCATCCACCCGGCACTCCACGAGGTTAATCCGCTCCCCCTCCTTGAATCGCTCCACCGAGGTGTTGAACACGCCGTTAACCGATGGAACGCCATACTTCACGGTGATTAGCCCGACGGGAGGGGCGGTCGGTTCGCGGGGCAGGATTTGGTCCGGTTCGCTGGGCAGGATTTGGGTCGGTTTGCTGGGCAGGATTTGGGTCGGTTCGCAGAGCAGGAGCCGGTGTGTCTCGTCTTTCGAGACGAGGCGAACCCGAATGATGTCGATGAAAGCTCCCGGTGAATGCATGTTCAAAAGTACAGGAAAAAATGGCTTTTCACAAGCGCAAGGGAGAAAATCAGGCACCTCATGATTTTTTCAGGAGAGCTAACCATCCCTACATTCCATTTAATTAACTTTTATTAGTGCAGCACTTCCGTTACTTTCGCGTCTTAAATACAGTTCATGTAAAACTCGACAAAAACTACATTGTTTTATGGTTAGAATACAAAAGGTGTTGCTGCTGCTATGCTTTACGCTGTGTAGTATCGTTTTGCAGGTAACCGCGCAAAACTACACCGTTAGCGGATTCATCAAGGATAAAGAGACGGGTGAGCCGCTTATCGCGAGTACGTTGTACGAGGAGAACAGTTCAAAGGGAACCGCCGCCAACAACTACGGCTTCTACTCCCTGACGATTCCCGGGGGCGATGTTTCGTTGACTTATTCTTACATCGGTTATCAGCCTGAACACCGAAAGTTTCATTTACACGGGGATACGGTGATTCATATCGCGTTAACCATGCATAATGTGTTGGATGAAGTGACGGTGGTGGGGTATCGTTCCGAACTGGGCGTGAAAGGTTCGCAAATGAGCGCGATAGAGGTGCCCGTCAGTCAGATAAAGAATATTCCCACCCTCTTTGGAGAGAACGATATTATCAAAGCCATTCAGTTACTGCCCGGGGTGCAATCGGGTACCGAAGGCTCGGCAGGCTTGTACGTGCGGGGTGGGGGGCTCGATGAAAACTTGTTACTGCTGGACGGCGTGCCGTTGTACAACGTGAATCACATGTTCGGCTTCTTCTCGGTATTTAATAGCGATGCGCTTAAAAATGTCACGTTGTATAAAGGAAGTTTCCCCGCTCGATTTGGTGGACGACTCTCTTCCGTGGTGGATGTGCGCATGAAAGACGGTGATGATAAAAAAATTAAGGGAACGGCGAGCATAGGGGTTATCTCTTCCAAAATTCAACTGGAGGGACCCATTATCAAAGAGAAAACGACGTTTAATATTTCGGCAAGACGAACCTATATTGATCTGTTGATGCAGCCGCTTATCAAGGCCTATTCAAAACAGGAAAATAAGGCAAATAGAGTGACGGCGGGTTATTATTTCTACGACCTGAATGCCAAGTTCACGCATACTATTTCGGACAGGGATAAACTCTACTTGAGCGCGTACATGGGCGATGATGCCATATACGCCAAAATAAAGACGAAAGAGAGGTATAGCGAAACGTACGAGGAGCATAACTGGTTAAAGATGAATTGGGGATGGGGTAACCTGATCACCTCGTTGCGATGGAATCACCTTGTCAACCCGAAACTTTTCATGAACAGCACGGCCTCGTTTACCCGTTACCGCTCCGACTTGAAACTGGGTTCGGAAATAAAGGAGTCGAACAAGGGCGTGGAGCCCGTCCACGTGAATACCCAAGAGGTGTCCATGTTGTATGATTCGGGCATTTATGACTGGACGCTTCGTACCGATTTCGACTATACGCCCAGCCCGTCGCACGATATAAAGTTCGGGACCAATTACACCTACCACACTTTTTCGCCCGATGTCTCTTCTTTCAAGCAAAATGTTTCGGATGACGCTTCGCTCGATATTGATACGGTAATCGGGAGTCCTAAGGTGTACGCGCATGAAACCATGAGTTATATCGAAGACAATATCTCGTTGGGTAAAATGTTTAAGCTGAACGCGGGATTGCACTTCTCCTCGTTTCACGTGCAAAATAGGAACTATTACTCGTTGCAACCGCGGGTGGGCTTGCGCGTGTTGATCCACGACAACTTGTCGGCGAAAGCGGGGTACGCCTATATGCACCAGTATATCCACATGTTGTCGAACAACTCCGTGAGCCTGCCCACAGACCTGTGGGTTCCCGTTACCAAGAACATCCTCCCGATGAGTTCGCATCAATATTCTGCCGGCCTCTTTTACGCGCTGCACGATATCGCCGATTTCTCCATCGAAGGATATTACAAAACAATGGATAACCTGTTGGAGTATAAAGATGGGGCCTCGTTCATGGGTGCGTCGACCGATTGGGAAGGAAAGGTGAGTATGGGGCGGGGGATCGCTTACGGGGTGGAGTTTTTGGCACAGCGTTCATTCGGAAAGACTACCGGATGGGTGGGGTACACGTGGGCTCATGCGAATAGAATATTCGATAAGCCGGGACATATCATCAATAATGGCGAGCCATTCCCTGCCAAGTACGACCGTCGGCACGATATCAGCCTGACGGTGTCACACAAGTTTTCGGAACGGTTCGATATTTCCGGTTCATGGGTGTTCAGCACGGGTAACACGGCGACTTTCGGTTACCGGGAATATCAAGTTTTAATACCCCCCAATTACCAGAATGACTACGCTCCCGGTAGCGTGGTTCACGTGGAAAGCAGGAACAACTACCGCTTCAACAACTACCATCGCCTGGATTTGGGTGTGAACTTTCACAAAATCACGAAACGGGGCAACAAGCGAACGTGGAACATCAGCATCTATAACGTGTATAATCAATTAAATCCCTTTTTCGTCTATCCCTCGTCTGAAACACACTACGATGAAAAGTCCGGGTCGTACGTCTCTAAGTCGTGCCTCATGCAGGCTTCGTTGTTTCCTATCATTCCATCGGTCAGTTATTCCATTCAATTTTAATCAGCAAGTGATATGAAAGGTTCCATACACTTAACAAACAATAAAATAAAATAATCGTATGAAAAAATATAACCCTATATATATCGCACTTTTGTTGGCATCGCTGTTTCTTTTCACGGCGTGCGAAAAAGAGATTGAATTTAAAGGGGAGCAAAAGGCACCGTTTTTGGTGCTGAACGGATTTATCGCGGCCGACTCGGCAGTAAGCGTTCATTTGAGTCAAAGCAAGTTTATCTTGAGCGATAAGCCTGGTTTTGAAGAGGCAGAAGGTGCGCAAGTGGAGCTGTACGTGAACGGCACAGCACGTGAAAAGCTCGTTTACGCGGGCAATGGTGTGTACCGGGGGACGTATCGCCCGCGAGTGAAAGATGTAATCGAGATCAAAGCTTCGGCGAACGGATTTGAATCGATCGAGGCGAAAACCCAGGTTCCCGACTATCCCCTGCTGGAGCTCGCGGATTCGTCCCTGGTTTATACGGAGGAGAATCCCCTGTCGTTAGGTGGGGAACCCGGTACCGATTTTGGTTATAAGTTGCTGCATCAGCACAACATCATTTCCGTCAACGTGAAAGATAGGGCAGACACAGAGGATTATTACTTTGTACGTGCCAATATCAACCGCTACTTGCCTTCCACCGGGACGTATCAATATATGGTGAACGTGGATTTGAAAGAGGTGATGAAAGCCAACGTGAACCTGGGGGAAGGCTTTGTTTACGAGATGCTGGAAGAGGATCCGGATGGTACGTTGAGGGCGTTACGTAATGTTTTTGCTGATACGTTCGTGAACGGTAAAGATGTCGGCATGGAGTTCCAATTTTTGAGCTATATCGCGGCCGTGAAGTACCAGGATGGTGAAAAAATCATGTCGCCCTATTCAGGCGAGGAAGAGGAGTATGAGATATCCGTTTCGGCCATGTCGGGCGACTATTACCGCTTTCTCGTTTCGTCGTTGATGGCCGATTACCAGAGCGAAAATCTGTTTTCCGAACTGGTTCGGGTGACGAGTAACGTGAAGAACGGGGCGGGTATTTTAGGCGCGTACAGCACCTCTAAATTCACCTACAGGTTTAAACTGCGATACCTGGACTCCGCTCACTTTTGATGCCGATATAGTTCTTGGTGTATAAATTAATTTCTGATTTTCATTGCAAGAGTTGCAAGATACATCGTTTATTTTTTATATTTGATGAAGAAGCCTATGCTTTTTACACCGGACAGGTGATTTTGGATGCTCGCAAAAGTGGAAACATGACACAAAAAGAGCTTGCCGAAAAGTTAGGTGTGGACAAATCGTATGTGGTTTCGGTGTTGGGATGTGGTCGTTTGCTTCTTTACCGGTGTCGGTTTCAGTCTCATGATTGTCATCGATTTTCCTTTCCGTCAATCGCGGTGTTTTGGTGGAGTCGGTTTGCACGATGATGATGCGTTCTTCCTCCCTCTCTTCTTGGCCGATGGCCTCCGCGATTGTCGTCGATTTTTGGCTTCGAATGCCCGTTTGTCGGTTTGTAGATTCGCTTGGTGAGGATTTTTTCTTTTCGTCCATCGTGCTTTTTAGGATGGCATTCTCTTCGATTACCCTTCCGCCACGCAAGTAGCGAGCGGTGTAGTAGGGTTCGGTCGATTTGGAGATAATCACGCCGCTGACGGTAGACGCGTGAATGAAATCGAATTCCCCGTTGGGCTTCACATCGGTTACGATACCCCCGTGTCCCACGCGCCCATCGTATGTTTGTTCTTCAAAAAAGACTGAGCTACTCACGGATTATGCCGATACCGAAAAATAGCGTAAATTTGTGGATGATAATGGATGGTCGTTCAGTTGATGAAGAAGTATGATGCGAACTTGCCCCCTTTGTGGAAAGAGTAAGCCCGTGGAAGCCCTGTTCTGCGAGGAGTGTACACATCGTATACATGTCGATTACGAGGTGAGTTTGCCGAAGGTTTTTATCCAGGGTGAGCCAACTGAGCCAACTCCAGAATCCTCGTATCGTACGGATGACCCGCTAGAGCTTGATCACCGATCAAGCGACCTCCAACCCCATTCCGATATTTCATTAGAAGTTGTCCCTGAAAGTGAAGGGGAAATAGGAGAGGGGCGGAAACTATGTCAAAGTCAAGAGCTTGAATCAGAATCAGAGTCAGAGTTTGATCTTGAATATGATCTTGAATCTGAATTTGAACCTGAACCTGAACCGGGGCCTAAGCCCGATTTTGAACCAGAAAGAGTAGAGAAACGGGTAAAAGGAAAATGGCTGAATGTCCCCGTGTTGGTTTTACTCCTCCCACTTCTTTTGTTTGGGGGCTACGCGGTGTTCAATAATACCGTACGGAAGGGGAACCTCGAACGGAGGGGTTGGGATACGGCCTTGAGCATGAATAGCGTGAAGGGATACCTCGACTACATGGCAACTTTTCCCCGCGGGGCTCATTTTGACGATGCGCATAAGGCTTTACGCAAGCTGAAGTTGGAAGAGGCGATGCAGTGGGAGCGGCTGAAAGCATCGAATAACACGGCGGAGCTGCGTGATTTCCTGACTCAGCACCCAGATATCCCGTTTGCCCCGTTGGTGGAGAAGCGCTTGGACTCGCTTAGCTGGGTTGGGGCGGTTAGGGCCAACACGGCCGAAGCCTACTCCGAGTACATCCACCTTTCCCAACAGGGGCAACTACGTGGAGATTACGTCGCCGAGGCGCGTCAAAAACGGGAGACGCTGCTGTCTGCCCTTGTGGAATCGGTTATTACGGATACTGTTCCAGAGTAACCTATAGGTATTTTCCATTAAAAGGAAATAGTAGCAGTACTGTCACGTGTAGTATTTTTGAGTAAATCCACAAGTCTGCAGGAGTATCCTTTCATGGAAATGGTTCCCAGGGATAGAGGTCCCGAGTAAACCAAACGGGCTGTTGTTTGTTTAGAAGGTAGTTTATGCGATTTCAACTTACGTCTGACTTTAAACCGACCGGTGATCAGCCCGAAGCTATCGCGGCACTCGTGGAGGGGCTTCAACAGAAGGTGCCCTACCAAACCTTGCTGGGAGTCACGGGATCGGGGAAAACGTTCACGATCGCTAACGTGATCGCTCAAGTGAACAAGCCGACGCTGGTGTTGAGCCATAACAAGACGCTGGCCGCACAGCTGTACAGCGAGTTCAAGGGGTTCTTTCCGAACAACGCGGTGGAGTATTTCGTTTCTTACTACGATTACTACCAACCGGAAGCCTATATACCCACTACCGACACCTACATCGAGAAGGATCTCGCGATTAACGACGAGATCGAGAAACTCAGGCTCGCCACCACCTCGTCTCTCCTCTCGGGAAGGAACGACGTGATCGTGGTCTCCTCCGTCTCCTGCCTCTACGGTATTGGCAACCCGGAGGACTTTAACAAGACCATCATCGAGGTGAGTGAGGGACAGACCATGGAGCGGGATCGCTTTCTGCGGTTGTTGGTTGACAGCCTTTACTCACGCGATGAAACCGCAGAGTTCAACCGCGGTAACTTTAGGGTCAAGGGGGATACCGTGGAGCTCTTCTTGGCCTATCACGACTATATCATTCGGGTTATTTTCTGGGGTGACGAGATCGAGTCAATCGAGTCGGTTGACCCCCTGACGGGTCTTACCATCGAGCGGCTGACCTCCTACCGGATTTTCCCGGCCAACCTGTTCGTGACGACCCGTGAGCGTATCAACCGGGCGGTAGATGAGATTTTGGTCGACCTGGGGAAGCAGGTGGAGTTCTTTCGCTCTATCGACAAACCCCTGGAAGCAAAGCGGCTTTACGAGCGGGTGACGTACGATGTGGAGATGATCAAGGAGATTGGTTACTGTTCGGGGATAGAGAACTACTCCCGCTACTTTGACGGGCGGGCACCGGGTACCCGCCCCTTTTGCCTGCTCGACTTTTTCCCGGACGACTACCTGACGGTGATTGACGAGAGTCACGTGACGGTGCCCCAGATACGGGCCATGTACGGGGGCGACCACTCCCGGAAGCTGAACCTGGTGGAGTACGGGTTCCGGCTACCGGCCGCGATTGATAACCGGCCCCTCACCTTCGACGAGTTCGAATCGCTTACCCCGGAAATCATTTTCGTGAGCGCGACGCCGGCCGATTACGAGCTGGAGAAGTCGGAGGGGATCGTGGTGGACCAGTTGGTGCGTCCCACGGGCCTGCTCGACCCGCCCATCGACGTGCGCCCGAGCCTTAACCAGATAGACGACCTGATGGAGGAGATCCAGCAGCGGGTGGAGAGGAGCGAGCGGGTGTTGGTCACCACCCTCACCAAGCGGATGGCCGAAGAGTTGACCGACTACCTGGCGAATCACGGTGTGCGGTGCAACTACATCCACTCGGACGTTGAGACGCTGGACCGGGTGAAGATCATGGATGACCTTCGCCAAGGGGTATTCGACGTACTGATAGGGGTGAACCTGCTGAGGGAGGGACTGGATCTGCCCGAAGTGTCGCTGGTAGCCGTGCTGGATGCCGATAAAGAGGGGTTCCTACGCTCCCATCGCTCGCTCACTCAGACCGCGGGGAGAGCGGCACGCAACGTGAACGGGAAGGTGATCTTTTATGCTGACAAGGTGACCGATAGCATGAGGATGACCATCGATGAGACCAACCGTCGGCGCGAAAAACAGATGCGCTACAACGAACAACACGGTATCACGCCCATGCAAATTAAAAAGGGTCGCTCCTCGGCCCTGTCGAGGGAGTACACCTCTACAATGGAGGCAAGGGCGTACGTGGAACCGGATTACAGCGCGCTGGTCGCAGAGCCGGTAGTGGAGTACACCTCTACCGATGACTTGCGGAAGCGTATTGAGCAGACCCGTCAGGCGATGCACGCGGCCGCGAAAAAATTGGAGTTCCTGGAGGCCGCACAGCTGCGTGACCACTTGATCCTGCTTGAGGATAGGTTGAAAGAGTCACGCCGGTCAAATGCTTAAGAAAACAACAATCAATATCAAATTTTAAATTTTAGTCATATGAAATCAGACATTCAAATTGCTAGGGAAACACCATTGAAGCCTATCACAGAGGTGGCAGGGAGTATCGGGATGAACCGCGAAGAGGTCATCAGCTATGGAAAACACATGGCGAAAATACCCATTCACCTGCTTAAGGAGGAGCAGATGGGTAAAAGCAACTTGATTTTGGTAACCGCGATTACGGCAACCAAGGCGGGAATCGGGAAGACTACCGTCTCCATCGGCCTGTCGCAGGGGTTGAACAAGATCGGTAAAAAGGCGATCGTCGTATTGCGTGAACCGTCGCTGGGACCGGTCTTCGGGATGAAGGGTGGGGCCGCCGGGGGCGGGTACGCGCAGGTGCTGCCGATGGAGAACATTAACCTCCATTTCACCGGTGACTTTCACGCGGTGACCACGGCGCACAACACCATCTCCGCGATGCTCGATAACTATATATTCCGGGTACGGGGTACGGAAGATGCTATCAAGGAGGTGCTTTGGAAGCGGGTGCTGGACGTGAACGACCGTAGCCTGCGCTACATCGTAACGGGGTTGGGGGCCGGTAACGGCGTTCCCCAAGAGGCGGGATTCGATATCACGGCTGCATCGGAGCTGATGGCCATCCTCTGCTTGGCATCTGACTTGGATGACCTTCGTCGTCGGATCGATAATATCCTGCTGGGTTATCGTGTAAGCGGTGAGCCTTTTACCGTGAAAGATTTGGGGGTAGGAGGGGCCATCACCGTCTTGATGAAGGATGCCCTTAACCCTAACCTGGTGCAAACTACCGAGAATACACCCGCGTTCGTACATGGGGGACCTTTCGCCAATATCGCTCACGGCTGCAACTCGGTACTGGCAACCAAGATGGCGATGTCGTACGGCGACTACGTGATTACCGAAGCCGGCTTCGGGGCGGACCTGGGCGCGGAGAAGTTCTTCAACATCAAGTGTCGGAAGAGCGGGCTGCGTCCCAAGTTGACGGTGATTGTTGCGACCGTTCAGGGGCTGAAGATGCATGGTGGTACTCCCGAGAAAGAGATCAAGGCACCCGATATGGAGGGGCTGAAAAAGGGATTGGAGAACCTGGGTAAGCATCTTGACAATCTGGCCGGCTTTGGGCAGACGGTGGTCGTGGCATTCAACAAGTATGCTTTCGATACCCCGTCAGAGATCGAGGTCGTTCGCCAGTTCTGCGAACAGCGGGGTGTATCCTTCGCGGTGAACGAGGCCTTCGCGAAGGGGGGCGAGGGGGCTGTAGAGCTAGCTCAAGTCGTGGTTGATGCTATTGAGAACAGGCCATCTCCCGATTTGCAGTTCACCTACGATGATGACGAGGATATCAAGACCAAGATCAACAAGGTGGCTACCGGAATCTACGGCGCCAAGGAAGTGGTGTTGAGCAGTCAGGCGCAAAGGAAGTTGAAGCGTATCGAGGGAACGCCACTGGCCAAGCTGCCGGTCTGCATTGCCAAAACGCAGTTCTCTTTCTCCGCTGACCCGAATTGGTATGGGGTGGCGAAAGATTTCCAATTTGTAATTAACGATTTGGTCATCAATCAGGGATCAGAGTTTATCGTGGCGATTGCTGGACAGATGATGCGCATGCCAGGGCTTTCTGCAGACCCGCAAGCGAAGCGTATCGATATCGTTAACGGTGAAGTGGAAGGGTTGAGTTAATACTCACTCGTTACAGGCTATCCCCGAAATCTTCCCTGAACTTATTTAACAGCTTCTGTGGCCAGTCGCTTACCGGTTCCAGGCCACCCATGAAGGAGCGAAACATTGGAGGCTCTTCCACGAAACGCAACCCGTCGATCAGTTCACGGTTCTCGTAGAGCCAAGTTACGCGGTCAACTACGTACTTGATCTGCGACAAGGTGAACACGCGGCGTGGCACGGCCAGTCGCACCAGCTCCATATCGGCGCAGGGCTCGTTGCCATCCTCGTCCCGTTGGCTCGACATGGTACCCCTCTCCATGCCCCGGATACCTGAAACCAGGTATAGCGCGGCGGCGAGGGAAGCGGCCGGGTACTCTTTTTGCGGGATGTGCTTGCAAATCTCCATCGCGTTCAGGTGTGCGCCCAGTACTCCTGCCGGTTTAACCATGGGTACCCCGTTCGCGTCCAGGGCGTTCACCAGGTAAGCGATAAAACTGAGGCTTTGGCTAATCATCGTCTCGTCGATTGTTTCGTAGAGACCCACCGCCATTGACTCCATTTCGCGTACGGATATTCCCCCGTAGGTGAGAAACCCCTCGAATAGCGGGATTAATGGACTCAGCTCTTTGTAGATATCGGTGTTGTTCGTACAGATGCCACCTCCCCGTGAGGAACTAAGCTTGCGGGCGGAGAAGTAGACGATATCGGCCAAGCCCGTCATGGTCTGGATCACTTCGGGCAGCGTGCTCTCTTTGAATTCCTCTTCCCGTTGAATCACCAGGTAGGCATTCTCGCCCAGGAGGCTGGCGTCCAGTACCAGGCGGATATTGTACTTATCGGCGATAGCCCGTACATCCCGAAGGTTTTGGATGGAGAATGGTTGGCCTCCGATCAGGTTGGTGGAAGCCTCCATCCGGATGTAGGGAACGTTTTCCGCCCCGTGGATTTGAATGACCTCCTCCAGCTTTTCGATATTTATGTTACCCTTGAACGGGTGTGTGGAATCGATCACGTACGCCTCATCGTACAACAACTCTATGATCTTGCCTCCGTGCTGCGTAATATGCGCTAGTAAAGTGGAAAAGCGGTAGTTCATCGGGATTAGGTTTCCCTTTTTCACGTACGCGTACGAAATGATATTCTCGGCGGCGCGTCCCTGATGCACGGGTAGGTAATACTTCTTTCCCAGCACGTCTTCCACCGCTTGCTTCAGGCGGAAGAAACTTTGCGACCCGGCGTAGGCGTCATCAGCCTGCATCATGGCTGCCAATTGCTTGTCACTCAATGCATTCGTTCCGCTGTCGGTGAGCATGTCAATGAACACGTCTTTCGTGGTTAGCCGGTACGTGTTGAACATGCCCTCTTGCAAAGCCTCTAGCCTTCTCTCGATAGGAACCATCTGGATCTTTTGTACTACCCTTACCTTATGTAGCTCTAACGGGATCTGTTCCCCGCTGTAAAATTTAATTTCGTTCATGAATTTTCATACAATTATTTTATCTCTATATTTTGGTGTATGGAACCTTGGATGTTTAAAATAATCATGTCGGTTTCGTACGCTTGTATCTTTTATTAATAGTTGTTCTTTCCTACCCACATTAGATCGCTCATGATGCCGTCGGAGATGAAAAGTCCATCACGGGTCAGTTTTAGCACCTCCTTTTCGGTCACGAGCAGTTTTTGATTGATATACTTCTGGGCGTTTTTGAGACAGTAGCGGTGTAGCTCCTCGCCAAAACGGTACTTGAGTTCCGGTAGATTTACTCCCCATGTAGTACGTAGTCCCGTGAGGATAAGTTCGTTGTAGTGATCAGTCGGGCTTAGGTGTTCCCTGTCACAGTACGGTTCACCGGATCTCACGCCGTGGATGTATTCGGTGATGGAGGCAACATTCCACGAACGGCTGTCGCCATCGAAAGAGTGCGCGGAAGGGCCCAGTCCCAGGTATTTTTCGCCCCTCCAGTAGGCGGAGTTGTGCTGGGAGAAAAAGCCCTCTTTTCCGAACGCCGACACCTCGTAGTGAATAAAGTCATTTTGGGTCATCCAGTCAATCAGCATTGCGAACATGGTGGTGCTGCTCTCCTCGTCCACCGGTGTTATTTTTCCCGTTTGTAACAGTGTATGCATCGGGGTCTTCTCTTCGTAGATCAGGTGATAAGCCGACAGGTGCGGTACCTGTAGCCCGATCGCCCGGTTTAGGTTCTCTTGCCACACCTCCTCGGTTTGCCCTGGCAAACCGTAAATCAGGTCGATGCTGATATTATGAAACCCCTGTTCCTGGGCGCGTTTCACGGCATCAGTGGCCTCTTGGGCAGTGTGACGGCGGCTCAGGAATCGTAGCTCCTGATCATTGAAGCTTTGTACGCCAAGGCTCAGTCGGTTTACCGGTTGTTGGGCAAGAAGCATGAGGTACCCTTCCGTCAGGTCATCGGGATTGGCCTCAAGGGTCACCTCGGCCGTGGGTTCAATGGGATAGTAACGGTATAGCGTTTCGAAGATGGCATCAAGGTGTTTCACCTGGAGACGCGATGGGGTACCTCCACCAAAGTAAACAGTTTTTACCGGCTCGTCAACCTCACCCTTTCTTGACTCCGCTTCCAAACGGAGGACATCAATGAAGGCATCTACCCTTGTCTCGTCAGTGGTAGAGAAGAAGTCGCAGTAGCTGCAACGGCTTTTGCAGAATGGGATATGGATGTAGAGACCCGCCACTTGTGGCTTATTGCTTATCCAAAATTTCCTTCACGAGCAATGGTTCATCAGTGGTGATATAATTCACCTTCAAGTCGATCATTTTTTGGATCTCTTCGGGATTGTTCACGGTCCACACGTTCACCTTCTGCCCCAACTCGTGCGCTTCTTTCACCCATTCGGGGTTTTTTTGAAAGACACTGAAGTTGTAATCAGGGCCACTTGCCTTCATCTTGGAAAGGGCTTCAGGTGCCAGGTCACCGTTTAGGTAGTAAACCGGTGCGTTGGGCGCTAACTCTCTCGTTTGCTGAACGAGGTGAAGGGAAAAAGAGATGTATTCCACCTTGTCGGATAAGCCTTTCGCATTGACCATGTCGATTACCTTTACCGCGAGCTCATCCTCTTGCTCCTTGGTTCTATGGGGCTTGAATTCGATGATGAGTTTCGTGTGTATACACCGGGCAAAGGCATCGAGGTACTCTTCCACGGTGGGCAGGGGTTCACCATTAGCCAGCGTAACCTTACGTAAGGTCGCGAAAGGGGTGTCCTGAACGACCAGTTTCTCACCGTCGAGTGTCACGTCAGCATCGTGGTTCACCACCGGTATACCATCTGACGATAGCCAGATGTCCACTTCCGAGCCATATGCTTTTATCGAGTCGGCTTTCATCAACGCGTCGATGGAGTTTTGTGCTGATCCATTGATCTTCCAATAACCGCGGTGTGCGATGATCTCTTGCGACTGTACCGAGGTACTCACCAAAAGCAGACAGAGACCAAGTAGGATGTGTCCCCGTGATGGTGTAACAAGACCTTCGCCTAGAAGGCGGAAGGGGTTATGTAATGGCATACGAATGATTTATTTACGGTTGATTGAGACCCTTACAGGCTATCCCCGAAGTCTTCTCTAAACTTATTCAACAGTTTCTGTGGCCAATCGCTCACAGGCTCCATACCACCCATGAAGAAACGAAGCACCGGTGGTTCGTCCACAAAACGTAATCCGCCTACCAGCTCTCTGTTTTCGTACAACCAGGTCATGCGGTCAACCACGTACTTAATCTGCGACAAGGTGAAGACGCGACGCGGGACGGCCAGTCGCACCAACTCCATATCGGCGTAGGTCTCGTTACCGTACTCGTCCCGTTGATTCGACATGGTGCCCCTTTCCATGCCCCGGATGCCTGAGACCAGGAATAGCGCGGCGGCGAGGGCAGCGGCCGGGTACTCTTTTTGCGGGATATGCTTGCAAATCTCCATTGCATCCACGTGTGCCCCCAGCACTCCTGCCGGTTTCACCATGGGTACCCCGTTCGCGTCCAAAGCGTTCACCAGGTAAGCGATAAAGCTGGGGCTTTGGCTAATCATCGTCTCGTCGAGCGTTTCGTATAGGCCTACCGCCATCGACTCAATTTCGCGTACGGATATACCCCCGTAGGTGAGGAACCCCTCAAAGAGCGGGATCAATGGACTCAGCTCCTTATATACATCGGTGCAGTTCGTGCAGATTCCACCTCCCCGGGAGGAACTCAGCTTACGGGCGGAGAAATATACGATATCGGACAAGCCCGTCATGATTTGCATCACTTCACCCATCGTGCTCTCTTTAAACTCCTCTTCCCGTTGAATTACCAGGTAGGCGTTTTCGCCCAAGAGGCTTGCATCCAACACTAAGCGGATATTGTACTTGTCGGCGATAGCCCGTACATCCCGCAGGTTCTGGATGGAGAACGGCTGTCCTCCGATCAGGTTGGTGGAAGCCTCCATCCGGATGTAGGGAATATTTTTCGCCCCGTTGATCTGGATGACCTCCTCCAGCTTTTCTATATTCATGTTCCCCTTGAACGGGTGCGTGGAGTCAATCACGTACGCCTCATCGTAGAGCAGTTCCACGATCTTACCACCGTATTGCGTGATATGTGCCAATGAGGTGGTGAAGTGGTAGTTCATCGGGATCAGGCTTCCCTTCTTCACGTACGCGTGCGAAATGATATTCTCCGCGGCGCGTCCCTGGTGCACGGGTAGGTAATACTTCTTTCCCAGCACATCTTCAACCGCTTGTTTCAGGCGGAAGAAACTTTGCGACCCTGCATAGGCGTCATCGGCCTGCATCATGGCTGCTAACTGTTGATCGCTCATCGCGTTTGTTCCACTATCGGTAAGCATGTCAAGGAACACGTCCTTGGTGGTTAGTCGGAACGTGTTGAATCCTGCCTCTTGTAAAGCCTCTAACCTTCTCTCGATAGGAACTAGGTGGAGCTTCTGTACCACCCTTACTTTGTGTAGCTCTAACGGGATTTGTTCCCCGCTGTAAAATTTAATTTCGCTCATGAATTTTCGTACGCTTGTATCTTATTGTTAATAGTTTCCCTTTCTTAGCGGATATTTGTCGCCACTATCAGTCAACAACCGTGAAATGGAAATGCAAAGGTATAATAAATATCCTAAAAAGCGAAGTGGTTTATCAAAAGTTGATGTTTTTCCGCATATTTTTTTAATACTTGAATCTACGTTTACGTTGCTGGAGTAGAAAAGAAAAATTGATGAAGATGGACCGTTTTCACTGGAAAAGTTCTATATTTGTAAAAACAAATCTCTATTGACTAACTTTTAATAAAACAAATCTATGGACAAACCCTATGTGATAGGAATTGATGTGGGCGGAACCAATACGGTGGCCGGCATCGTGGACAAGAGAGGGCAGATTATTTTAAGCGGAAGCATTAAGACTGCCACGCATTCGGAAGTGGAAGACTACTTGGACGAGCTCACGGCTTTACTTGATGAACTCATTGAAAAAACGACCACCAAAGATCAAATCAAGGGAATTGGTGCAGGAACACCCAACGGAAACTATTTTACCGGGTGTATCGAATTTGCCCCCAACCTGCCTTGGAAAGGAGTTGTCCCCTTCGCTCAAATGCTTGAGGATCGGGTAGGCATTCCGGTGACCCTTACCAATGACGCGAATGCGGCGGCAATAGGTGAGATGGCCTATGGTGCGGCACGCGGGATGAAGGACTTCATCGTGATTACCTTGGGAACAGGTGTTGGAAGTGGTATAGTGGTTAATGGGAAGCTGGTGTACGGGCACGATGGCTTTGCCGGTGAACTGGGGCACGTGATCATGCGCCGGAACAACGGTAGGCTGTGTGGATGTGGAAGAAATGGCTGCCTTGAAGCCTACGCTTCCGCGACGGGCATGGCACGCACTGCAAGAGAATACCTCGAACTGCAACCTAACGTGCAAACCAAGTTGCGCGAGATTCCCGCGGAGGACATCACCTCTAAGGATGTCTTTGATGCCGCGATGACCGGTGATGAAATGGCTAAGAGTATATTCAAGTTTACCGGTGAGATGCTGGGTGAAGCCTTTGCCGACTTCGTGGCTTTTTCCAGCCCCGAGGCGATTATCCTATTCGGTGGTTTATCCAAGGCTGGTGACCTTATCATGAATCCCATACGCGAAAGCATGGAGAAGAACCTGCTGACCATTTTCAAGGGCAAGATTAAGCTGTTGTTTTCCAGTTTGAAAGAGAGCGACTCGGCTGTCTTGGGTGCGAGCGCTTTAGGTTGGGAGACCAAGCAAGCCTAGGTAAGGCGTTTAAATAGATAAGGGGGGTGTTGCATTGTGCGACACCCCCTTTTTTCGATTCGTGCTGTTTAACAGGGGATGATTTCCTGGAAAAAAGTTGCAGGTAGGCCAAAAAACGTAACCATTTTGTAACGAAATCTTCATTTAATCTTAACCGAAAAAACTGAATTGTCTGGCCTTCTTTACGTACTTTTGTACCGGATAGTTAATAATACTATTTTTTCATTCTCTCATTAATTAAGTGGCAAACATTCTTATGCTTTCTATGCCACGTGTCTCAGCCTGCAGTGATTGTAGGCTGTTGTTTTTTTAGCGTGTTGTAGGTTCAACGTTGCGTGTGATTTTTTTACCCTTCATATAGATTCTGAAACTAACCTAGATTGAACGTGAAAGTGGGATGATTTGTAAAAACAAATGGGGTAATTCACGAAAATGAGCGATAGATTTTATACCTTTGTACTCATTTTATACACTACTAATGTCAAAAAGGCAGGAAATGTCACGAAAAATTCAGACAGCCCTCGTCTCTGTGTACCATAAAGAGGGATTGGAGGAGATACTTTATGAGCTTGACCGTGCACGTGTAATGTTTATATCCACGGGAGGAACCCGCGACTTCATCCAGTCGCTCGGGTACGAGTGCAAGGCGGTGGAAGAGGTGAGCGGTTACCCCTCTATACTGGGAGGAAGGGTTAAAACGTTGCACCCGAAGGTGTTCGGGGGTATCCTCTACCGACGCGAGAACGAGGCCGACAGGAAACAGGTTAAGTCGTACGATATCCCCTCCATCGATCTTGTGATCGTGGACCTATACCCGTTCGAGGAGACGGTGGCCGCGGGGGGTAGCGATGCTGAAATCATCGAGAAGATTGATATTGGTGGGATCTCCCTTATCCGGGGTGCCGCTAAAAATTATACGGACGTGCTGGTGGTTGGTTCGAAAAATCAATATGAACCGCTGCTTAACCTCCTGAAGGAAAAGGGGGGTGAATCCAATTTGGATGACCGCCGCCGCTTCGCGAAAGAAGCTTTCAAGGTATCATCGGGTTACGATGCCGCGATTTTCCGATACTTCGACGCCGATGAGGGGTCGGCATGGCGCGTTGGCCTGGACAAGTGCAAGCTGCTTCGTTACGGTGAGAACCCGCACCAACAGGGAGTGTTCTATGGAGACTTCGATGCCCTGTTTGAGCAACTTCATGGTAAGGAGGTATCTTACAACAACCTGTTGGATATTGATGCGGCCGTTTCGTTGATAGGTGACGTGAAGGAGACGGCGCTCGCGATACTCAAGCACAACAACGCTTGTGGTATGGCATCTCGATCCACCGTGAAGGAGGCATGGGACGCGGCCTTAGCTGCCGACCCGGTATCGGCTTTTGGAGGGATCGTGATTACCAATCGCCTCGTGGATAGACTGGCCGCCGAGGCGATCACCGAGATATTTTTCGAGGTGATTATCGCCCCGGGGTACGACAAAGAGGCGCTCGATATTTTGATGCAAAAGAAAAATCGTATAATTTTGATACAGAAGCAGCTGGATAACGCCATCCCGAGCAAGCAGTTTCGCTCCGCGCTGAACGGTGCGCTGGTACAGGATGTGAACGACAGCGTACAGGTTTTAAGTGACCTCAAAGTGGTAACCGACAGGAAGCCCTCTGACCGGGAGGTGGAGGATTTGCTGTTCGCCAATATCCTGGTGAAACATACCAAATCTAACGCTATCGTACTGGTAAAAGACAGACAGCTAATCGCGAGCGGTACGGGACAAACTTCACGGGTAGATGCGCTGAAGCAGGCTATCGAGAAGGCGAACAGCTTTGGCCTCGACCTGAACGGGGCGGTCATGGCGAGCGACGCGTTTTTCCCTTTTCCGGATTGTGTGGAGATCGCGAGCCAGGCAGGTATCACGGCCGTGGTACACCCCGGTGGCTCCATTCGCGACGCGGAATCGGTGGAGTTCTGTAACCGGAATGGCATGGCGATGGTGACCACCGGTACCCGTCACTTTAAACATTAATAATAAACAAACAGATATATATACTATGGGCTTATTTTCATTTACGCAAGAGTTGGCCATGGACCTTGGAACAGCCAACTCCGTCATCGTGAACAACGCGGGGAAGATCTTGCTCGATGAACCTTCAATCGTTGCGCTGGATCACAAAACCGACAAGATGATCGCGCTGGGGGAGAAAGCGAGGCAGATGCACGGCAAGACGCATGAGAACATCCGAACGGTAAGGCCGTTGAGGGATGGGGTCATCGCGGACTTCGACGCGGCGGAGCAGATGATCCGGGGCATGATCAAGATGGCCAATAAAAATAAAAGGGGTTTCTTCGCACCCACCTTGAGGGTGGTTGTCTGTATCCCCTCGGGAAGCACGGAGGTGGAGATCCGTGCGGTGCGCGACTCGGCGGAGCACGCCGGGGGTAGGGATGTGTTCATGATCTTTGAACCCATGGCCGCCGCCCTGGGGATCGGGCTCGATGTGGAGGCACCGGAAGGGAACATGATCGTGGATATAGGTGGAGGAACCACGGAGATTGCCGTGATCTCGCTCGGGGGCATCGTTTCCAATAAATCGATCAAGATCGCGGGTGATGACTTCACGGAAGATATTCAGGACTACATGGGTCGCCAGCATAATATCAAGGTGGGTGACCGAACTGCCGAGCAGATAAAGATCAACGTGGGCTCGGTGCTGACGGAACTGGATGATCCACCCGAGGATTTCGTGGTGCATGGTCCCAACCGCATGACCTCGCTGCCCATGGACGTACCGGTCTCCTACCAGGAGATCGCCCACTGTATTGAGAAGTCGGTCACCAAGGTAGACTCGGCGGTGCTGAGCGCCCTTGAGCAGACGCCTCCTGAGCTGTATGCCGATATCGTGCGTAACGGCATCCACCTCACCGGGGGCGGTGCACTGCTGCGCGGGCTCGACAAAAGGCTGACCGAGAAGATCGGTATCCCGTTCAAGGTGGTGGACGACCCCCTGCATATGGTGGCGAAAGGTACGAGCATCGCGCTACGGAACATTGAGCGTTTCGCTTTCCTTATGAGGTAAGGTGGGTTGAGGCGACAAAAGAAAATTAGTACAAGTCAATGTTGTAGGGTGTGAGAAAGGTGACTTGGGAGGCCACGTATGCGTAATCTTTTGAATTTTATTATTCGAAACAGTCATTGGCTGGTTGCGATCCTGCTGATCGCGTTCAGCTTCTACCTCGTGTTCTCGTACAACTCATACCAACGAAGTGTCTTCCTCTCCTCTGCCAACAGGGTGGTCGGATGGTGCTACACGGCCACAAGTAATGTCTCCTCTTTCTTTCACCTGAAGGGAGATAACCGGCGACTGATGGAACGTGCCGCACAACTGGAACAGGAGATTCACCTGTTGAAAGCGGAACTCGATCACCTGACGGCTACCGACTCATCGAAAGTAGAGGCGTTTGTGATGGATACCATGGAGCAAAAGCGCTTCGAGTTTATCCCCGCGGAGGTGGTCAACCTGAGCTTTGCCGGTCCCAGCAACTTCATCACGCTCAATAAAGGGGCACTGCATGGCGTGAAACCGGATATGGGGGTTATATCAAGGCAGGGCGTAGCGGGGGTGGTCGCGACGGTTTCCAACAACTTCTCGATGGTGATCCCGGTGATTAACCCGAAGTTTAGGCTGAGCGCGAAGCTAAAGAATTCCGACAATTATGGTTCCATCTCGTGGGATGGAAGGGAGGTGCAACAGGCCCAGCTGGGCGAATTGCCTAAGCACGAGGTTTTCCAGCCGGGCGATACGGTGATAACCAGTTTCTCGCGTATCTTTCCCAAGCGACTGATCATTGGGTATGTAAGTGATATGGGGGAGTCGAAAGACGATAATTTCAACACGTTCAATATTCGCTTGGCAACCGATTTCTACTCGTTGCGGGACGTGTTAATCATTCGGGACTCGTTTTATGAGGAACAAAAAATGCTCGAAGAGGAGGGACGATGAAAATCAGTTATCTATACGAAGGGTTGTTGTTCGTGTTGCTGGTCCTGTTACAGGTGTTGCTGCTGAGCAGGATAGCCCTCTTTGGCATCGTGACCCCGGTAGTGTATATATACTTCCTGATTAAACTGCCCATCGGGAGAACTCCTTTCTACGTGATCATATCTGGGTTTCTGTTGGGAATCGTGATCGATATATTCTTTAACACGCCCGGGATGAATGCCGCGGCTACCACTATCGTGGCTGCCTTTAGAGGGCCCATCATGAACTTGTTCTTTGAACGCGTGGAGCACGACGAGTTCGTACCCAGCATTTACAATGAGGCTGGGGCGTTCATCCGTTTCACTGTTTTTATCGTTTCTCTGCACCTTACCCTGCTCTTCTTCATTGAGTCGTTTACCCTCTTTAATCTCGTGAACACGTTGCTGCGGGTGGTTACCTCGGTCGTCGTTTCGGTAGCCCTCATCTTGGCTATGGATAGTTTAACGTACAAGAAAAAGAGCGGTGATCAAGCGTAGTCCATTATCCAGCCGGCAGTTTATTATCTCCTTGGTGGTGATCGTCATCACGGTCATCTACATCGCCCAGTTGTTCAACCTGCAGGTATTGAACCCCCAATATCGGGAATATGCCGAGAGTAACGCTTTTTTCCGTAGAACGTTATACCCCGCCCGTGGTGCCATATACGATAGGAACGGAGAGCTGCTGGTCTATAACCGCCCCACGTACGACGTGATGATGGTGGTGAGGGAGATGAGCGAATTTGATACACTCGACTTTTGCCAAACGCTGAATATCGACATGGAGCGATTCCTCGCTTTGGATGCCGAGATGAAAGATCAGCGACGGAACCCGGGCTACTCCTCTTATACCCCGCAACTGTTCATGTCGCAACTTGACGTGGAGGAGTATGGTCTGCTGCAAGAGAAACTGTATAAGTTCCCGGGAATATATATTAGAAGCCGTACGGAGCGACAGTATAACTATCCCAACATGGGGTTGATTTTGGGTTACGTGGCGGAGGTAGATCAAAACACGATCGCGGCAGATCCCTACTACGTGAGGAAGGACTACGTGGGTAAATCGGGCATCGAGCTTTCGCACGAAATCGACCTAAGGGGGGAGAAGGGGGTGGAAATTCTCCTTCGGGATGCTCACGGGAGGATTCAAGGAAGGTATGAAGAGGGTGCGTACGATAAAGTGCCGGTGTCGGGAAAAGACCTCACGTTAGGCATTGATATTGAACTTCAGGCGTACGGGGAGTTGTTGATGCGCAACAAGGTGGGGAGCATTGTAATGATCGAGCCAGCTACCGGGGAGATCCTCTGCATGGTGTCGTCACCTACCTACGACCCGGCTTTGTTGACGGGAAAACAGTTTGGTGCCAACTACCTCGCATTGGAGAGAAATCCTTACAAGCCACTGATTAACCGTGCGATAGCGGGAACCTACCCGCCGGGGTCGACGTTCAAGTTAACGCAGGGACTCGTCTTTTTGCAAGAGGGAATTATCACGCCAGATACGAAGTATGCCTGCTACGGGGGCTACCCTCCCTTGGGAGGGCGTCCTGGTTGTCACGCGCATTATTCGCCCGTAGCCGTTCAATTTGCTGTCACCACCTCTTGCAACTCCTTTTTTTGTTACGGGTTGAACCACATGTTGAGCAATCGAAATAAGTATGCCAGCGTGGGTAGCGCGTTGGATGTTTGGAGGGACTACATGGTGAACATGGGACTGGGATACCGGTTGGGGGTGGACTTGCCCTCAGAAAATAGGGGGTTTATACCGAACAGCAAGTTCTATACCAACGTGTATCAGACCGATCGGTGGAACGCTCATTACATCATCTCCATTGCCATAGGACAGGGGGAGGTGCTGACTACACCTTTGCAGATCGCCAACCTTGGGGCGATGATCGCCAATCGGGGCTACTACTACACGCCACACGTGGTCAAGGAGCGCAAGGGCGATGCGCTGGAGACGATATACACCGAAAGGCATGAGTCGGGGGTCGATAAAGAGCATTTTGAACTGATTATCGCGGGCATGGCCGATGCGGTGAGTCAGGGAACCGCATGGGGTGCGAATTTGGCACCGGACGTGGAGGTGTGTGGAAAGACCGGGACATCGCAGAACCCGCACGGTGATGACCACTCGCTTTTCCTGGGTTTCGCACCCAGGGATAACCCGCGGGTGGCCATCGCCGTGCTGGTCGAGAACGGGCTTTGGGGAGCTACCAACGCCGTGCCAATTGGGCGATTGATGCTCCAGAAGTTTTTCCGTGGTGAAGTACCGGAAAGCGATAAGTGGATGGAAACGATGATCATCGAGCGCCAGATATTGCCCTACTTTTATACGAGGAACCTACCGGCCAATTAAATAAAATGCACCATGATGTATAATGGAGGAAATGCGACAGAAGAGCAAGGGAAGGTGGACAAGCTAATCGTTCTCCTTTACCTCCTCTTCGTGGTGCTTGGGTGGCTCAACATCTACGCGGCCAGCTTCAATTTAGAGAACGCTGCCGGTCTGTTCGACCTCTCTACCCGGGCTGGCTCACAGCTCATCTGGATCGGTACCTCGCTGTTGATCGCCTTCGCACTGCTTAAGATCGATGTCAGCTTTTACGAAACCTACGCCTTTCTCTTTTACCTGGTGGGGATTGCGCTATTGGTACTCACCCTTATCGTGGCGGAAGAGATTAACGGCTCCCGTTCCTGGCTTATCCTGGGGCCCGTGCATTTCCAACCAGCCGAGTTCATGAAGTTCATTATCGCGCTCACGTTAGCGCGGGTGTTTACCATGTATGGCTTCAAACTGATGGAGGCGAAAAACTTCCTGCTCGTCAGCGCCATTATCTTGTTGCCGGCCGTTTTGGTCATCCTGCAGAAGGAGACCGGTACAGCATTGGTGTACCTGAGCTTTATCCTGGTGATGTACCGTGAAGGGTTGCCCGGTAGAATCCTCTTCATGGGTTTCGCGGCGATTCTTTACTTCATCCTGGGGATCCGCTTTTCGGAAGACCAGCTCGGCATGCTCTCCCTCGGAGAGCTAATCGCGGTGATCCTGATTATCCTCTTTTCAGCCGGCTTGCTGTGGAACTACCTGAAGCGGCACCACGCTTTTTTCAGGCTACTCCTTTTGTCCGGTGCGGTTTTCTTGATCGCGTTCGCGGCCTCCCTGTTCTCGGTGACGATCGACTGGGGCTTGACCGCGTTGATCGCGCTGGGTGTAACTGCGCTCTCCCTCCTTTTTCTTTTCATTAAGCACCGTAAGCGGACCTACCTCTTTACCCTCATCTTCTTGGTCTGTTCGTTCGCTTTCCTTGAATCATCGGAGTACGTCTTCCTCAACATGCTACAACCACATCAACAGATGCGTATCGAGGTACTGTTGGGAATGGAACAAGACTTAAGTGGCGCAGGATACCACGTGGGGCAATCCAAGATAGCCATCGGGTCGGGAGGCCTCACGGGAAAAGGGTTCCTTAACGGAACGCAAACGAAATTGAAGTACGTGCCTGAGCAGGATACCGACTTTATCTTTTGCACCATCGGCGAGGAGCACGGCTTTATTGGTTCCACCCTCATCCTGATCCTGTTTACCCTCTTCGTGCTGCGTATCCTTCACTTGGCTGAACGTCAGCCCTCGGTGTTCGGACGTGTCTACGGCTACGGGGTGGCGAGCATCTTCATGTTTCACCTGCTGATTAATATCGGGATGGTCATCGGTATCATGCCAGTCATCGGCATTCCTCTCCCGTTTTTTAGCTATGGCGGCTCATCGCTCTGGGGATTCACCATCCTGCTTTTTATTTTCCTGCGCATAGATAGCTCGAGCAGGCGAAGGTAAGTGAAAGGTGTGTTGGTAATCCATTCGGATATGTTTGAGGGCGTATGGATGCGTTTGCTCAATGAGCGTTTAATTGAAGGTGATGAAATGGATAAACCGAGTATAATGGTACCCGAGTAGGTAACGGGGGACGTAATGATTGGAGGCGATAAACAGAGGTAAATGACTATGAGTGAAAATTATAAGCAACAAATATGAGGGAAACGGCTTTGATAACCGGCGCTTCTAAAGGAATAGGGAAAGAGTTTGCAATCCTGTTCGCTGAGCGAAAGTGCAACCTGGTGTTGGTGGCCCGTAGTGCCGACCAGTTAGAAGAACTAAAGAAAGCGCTGTGTGAGGAATATGGTGTGCGTGTTCACACAATCGTGAAAGATCTTGTTATTCCAAATGCGGTGAACGAGCTGTTTCGGGAGGTGAAAGCCCTGGGGTTAGATGTGGATTACCTGGTTAATAACGCTGGCTTTGGCGATCACGGCGCATTCGTGGATACCCAATGGGAGCGGTACGAGGAGATGATCGCGCTCAACGTGAAGGTGCTGACCCATCTCTCGCACCTGTATACACGCGATTGGATAGGGAGGAAAAAGGGGAAGATAGTGAATATTTCCTCCACGGCGGCCTTCCAGCCCGGCCCCATGATGGCGGTCTACTTCGCCACCAAAGCCTATGTCCTACACCTTTCCGAAGCACTAAATCAGGAGTTAAGAAAAGAGGGCATTACCGTTACAACGCTTTGCCCGGGCCCCACGAGAACCCACTTTTTGGAAGATTCGGGGATGAAGGCAGCTTGGTTGGTGAAGAATGTGAAGGTGGCCACCCCCAGAGCGGTGGCTGAACTGGGATTTAAAGCCATGATGAAGGGTAAGCCGGTAGTCATCCATGGTACAATGAACAAGGTAGCTCCCTTTGCCATCCGCTTTTTACCGCGTAAATGGGTGACACGCCTCTCCGCGAAGGTGATGGGGCACTCAACCGTGGGTGCGATTTGGTGAGGATAAAGAAAATGGCTAATTTTACGGGCTAAATCAAAAAGTTAGGTGTCGATACTCCACCCACATAGTGTTATATCAGGCTTACTCGCGGAGCATAACGAACTGATCCCGGTATTGAACCGATTTGGGATACGGCTCGGTGTGGGGGATAAGAGCGTGAACGAGCTATGTGAAGAGCGGGGACTGAATACTGACCTTATCCTGACCGTCTTGAACGTCTACCTGGATGAGTCGTTCATCCCCGATGACTCTCTACCGCTTTTCGATGCAGAATCTATCGCCGATTACTTCCATCAAACCGTGGAGAGTTACATCCACGACCTGATACCTAACATCGAGAAGCACTTGAGCGCATTCATCGCGATGAGTGGTCCCGAAAAACAGGAGCTCAAGCTGTTGCGGGAGATTTTCCGGGAGTTTAAAGAGCGAATGACCCAACATCTCCAGGATTCGAGCAGTTACGAGGAGGATTTCCCTCATGAGTTGCTACACGATTTGAAGCAGATCCTTATTCAACATCTCTCGCCGGGATGCAATCAAAACCTTTGCCACGCGGTCATTTTCTCCCTGCATTCGTTCCAGAAAGACCTTGAGGCGCATAACCGCTTAAGGTACAGGGTGCTTATGCCCAAGGTGAGCGAGTTGAGCCCCGGGGGTATCGAGCGGTTGCAGTCAGCCATCTCGAGCGAGCGTTTGCGACAGGGCGAACCGGCAACCCATCAACTCTCAGACAGGGAGGTCGAGGTTTTACAGTTGATCGTTCAGGGATACCTTAATAAAGAGATTGCCGAGCAGTTGAATATAAGCCTCAACACGGTGTTGACGCACCGCAAGAATATCATCGCGAAAACGGGTATCCGAACCGTGTCAGGGCTTACTTTTTATAGTCTACGAAACGGGCTGGTATCCATGCAGTTAAACTGATTATGCAATATGAGCCATCAATTGAACGAAATAATGAAACATAGAAGGTGCATTAAAATATTCCATACACTATAATGTAAAAATAAGATAATCGTGTGAAACCGAAAAAGAACAAGTTCCTGCATATGCTTTTCGCCAATTGGGGCGAAGTGAGCGAACACGTGTACGACCTGGCCATCCTCCCATGGGGTGCCATGGAGCCACACAACCACCACCTTCCCTACCTGACCGACTGTATCTTATCGAGTGCGATCGCGAGCGATGCCGCGGAGGCGGCATACGAGCAGGGAGTGACCTGCATGGTGCTGCCACCCGTCTTCATGGGTTCGCAGAACGCGGGTCAATGGAACAAGCCCTTCTGCGTGCATACGTGTGGGGAGACGCAAAAGGCCATCATGTCGGACATCGTCACCTCCCTGTATGGGCAGGGCTTCCGGACGATGGTCATCGTGAATGGCCACGGCGGGAACAGTTTCAAGTCGCCCGTGCGCGACTTGGCGATGCTCTACCCCGATTTTCGCATCGTGGTGGTCGATTGGTATAACGTGCTTCCGAAGAGGGGTTTCTTCGAGGAGGTGGTGGATGAACATGCCGGTGAGCAGGAGACATCAGTCATGCTGCACTATCACCCGGAACTGGTGGAGATGGAAAGGGCAGGTGATGGCCGTGTTACCCCGGGGAAGATACCCTCGCTGGAGGAAAAGGTGGGGTGGATGCCCAGGCATTGGGACGAGGTGTCGGCTGATACCGGGATCGGATGCCCCAAGAAAGCGACCGCTGAGAAGGGGAAGCGGTACGCTGAGGCGGTCGTCAAGAAAGTCGCACAGCTGCTTGTGGAGCTGGTGGAAAAGTGATAATACTTTCACCCACGGGTTGAAGGTTCACCCGTTTCCGTAACTTTTGTGAATCTGGCACCAAAGCGGTGGGACCTTTTGAGACAAAAATGAAATAGAACAATCAACAAAATAAATTATCAGTAGTAAGTTTATGAGCAATCAAAGAGAACCACTTTTCACCGATTTCTCCCCCCCCACCACCCAAGAGTGGATGGAGGTTGTAACGCGCGACCTAAAGGGTGCCGACTTCCAGCGGAGGCTGGTGTGGAGAACTGATGAAGGGTTTAACGTGAATCCTTTTTACCGCGCGGAGGATATCGAGGGATTCCCCGCCACGGGTAATTTGCCGGGGCAGTTTCCTTACGTGCGGAGCACCCGGGTAGACAACGTGTGGTACGTCCGCCAAGAGATCGAGGTGAAGGATTTTAAGGAAGCGAACAAGAGGGCACATACCCTCCTCGAGCGGGGGATTACCTCCCTTGGCTTCAAGTTGCCGGGTAACGAGTTGTCGGCTGAAAACGTGGGGAGGCTCCTCGACGGCATAGCCCCCGATAAGGTGGAGCTGAACTTCTGCACCGGTACTGACCGAATCGTGGAGTTGGCAAAACTGGTGGTGGCGCATGTTCAGTCGCTGGGACTCAACGTGATAGACTGTTTCGGTTCTATTGAGTTCGATCCTTTCGGGAGCATCTTGCAAGAGGGGACCGATGAACCGAAGTGGCTGGATTTGGCCGTGGAGCTGGCGACGGTTACCGCACCCCTGCCGCGCTACCGGGCAATCGTGGTATCGGGCAACCGGATGAGCAACGCCGGGGCCTATAGCTACCAGGAGCTCGGGTTTAGCCTCTCGTACGGCAACCAGGTACTGGGTTCGCTTATCGAGCGGGGAGTCGACCCGCAGTTAGCCGCCAAAAAAATTAAGTTCAAGTTCGGGGTGGGGGCCAACTACTTCATGGAGATCGCGAAATTCCGGGCGGCCCGTTGGCTCTGGGCACTGATCGTGGATGCTTACAAGCCGCATTGTCCACACGACTGCGATAACAAGTCGGCGGAGGGGATCTGCCGTTGTGCTGCTAAGATGAACGCCCACGCGATTACTACTACCTTTAACCAGTCGGTTTACGACCCGTACGTCAACCTGCTGCGCACCCAAACCGAGGCGATGTCTGCCGTAATCGGGTCGGTCGACTCGCTAACCGTCCGCCCGTTCGACGAGGCGTTCGAGACGCCTACCGACTTCGCGGAGCGGATCGCGGCTAACCAGCAACTGCTGCTGAAGGAGGAGTCCCACTTTGATAAGGTTACCGACCCGTCATCGGGTTCTTACTATATAGAAACGCTTACCTCCTCGCTGGCGAAGCAGGCCTGGGCCCTCTTCCTCGAAACGGAAGAGACCGGCTTCTATAACGCGCTTAAAGCGGGAACCGTGCAGGATGCCATCAACGCGTCTGCCGAGGCTCGCTTCAGGGCAGTGGCCAACCGCAGGGAGATCCTGCTGGGAACCAACCAGTACCCCAACTTCACCGAGAAGATGGGGGATAAGATAGAGGAGATGAACCCGTGTGGGGACAGTGACACCGATACGACTACCGGTGTTTCCTCTGGCATCTCTGCCGGCATTCCTGCCCCGCTGAAGCGGTTGAACAGGCGTCGACTGGCAGATGCGTTCAACGAGTTGCGTCTCGCCACGGAACGGAGCGAAAAGCAACCCAAGGTGTTCATGCTCACCATCGGCAACCTGGCCATGCGGCTTGCCCGCTCGCAATTCTCGAGTAACTTCTTCGCTTGCGCGGGGTACGAGATTATCGATAACCTCGGCTTCGATAGCGTGGCCGAAGGGGTAGACGCTGCCCGCGAGCAGGGGGCCGATGTGGTGGTGCTCTGCTCCAGCGACGATGAGTACGTGCAGTTCGCCCCGGAGGCGTACAACCTGCTGAAAGGGGGCAAGGAACTCTTCGTGGTGGCGGGTGCACCTGCCTGCATGGAGGAGCTGAAAGAGCAGGGAATCGAGCATTACATCCACGTGCGCAGCAACGTGCTTGAGACGTTACAAGCGTTTAACGACAAGCTGTTATCGTGAGAAACGTGAGTAGAGTATGCCAATGGAAGGAGCAAGCAGTCATAAGGCCGAGAGGGTAGGGGGACTGAGAAAATGGGTGCTTTTAGCGCACCCGTGGTCTTTCCCCGCATCGGTATCGCCCGCGGTAGTGGCCGGTTCGTACGCGTACTGCCTCTACTGCACCGGGGGTGTCGATACCCTCAATTGGGTGCACGGCATCCTCGCGGTGATTGGTGTCGTTTTCTTTCACGCGGCCGGGAATATCCTGGGCGATTACCACGATTTTCTGAACGGCGTTGATGTGAAAGAGAAAAGCGACCGGGTTCGTCCCATTGCCAAGGGGTACTTTACACCCAAATCGGCCCTGCTTTATGGTTGTTCGATGCTGCTCATCGGTATCCTGTTGGGTCTTTACCTGATGATGCGTACCGGTCTCCCGCTGCTGTTTATCGGCCTCGTCGGCGTCCTTAGCGCCACCCTCTATTACAAGTTCAAGTACGTGGCGTTGGGCGACCTGATGATCTTCATCTGCTACGGCCTAGCCATTGCGCTGGGTATGGTGTACGTGATGACGGGGCAGCTCGTTTGGGCGGTGTTGCCCGTATCGGCCCCGCTGGGGCTGCTTATCGTGGCCATACTGCATGCCAACAATACCAGGGATATAGAGCAAGACAGGTCGGCAGGTATCCGCACCTTGGCAATGAACCAGGGATTGGAGGGGGCGCAGGTCACCTACCAGGCATTCCTGCTGACGGCATACCTGCTGGTGGCCCTGCTGGTAATGCTGAAGCTGATGAGCCCTTATACCTTCCTGGTGCTGCTGAGCTTTCCCCTGGCGATGAAGAACATCCGGCAGATGAACCGGGCCACGATGGACTACCCGGGGGCTATCCAGACGCTGGACGCCCGCACCTCGCTGCTGGTGATGCTGTTTGGCTTGTTGCAAGTAACGGGCAACGTCATCGCCGCTTTAATATAAGTCGTAGTTTTAGGTTTTAGCGAAACCCATTGTTTCAACGCGAATCATCATATAACGTTCTCGCATCATTTCAACGCAGGCAACTGCTTTACCATACATTGATTAACAAGAAAAATAGATTTATACATGCAACTAGATTTTAAAGGTATTGATATTCAATCCGAAGGTTTCTGCCCGGTCGATGTGAACGAGTGGGTGGAGAAAAATGAGATCAAGGCCGATTGGGTGACACCAGAGCAGATCCCGGTGAAGCCGGTATACACCAAGGAGGATCTCGAGGGCATGGAACACCTCGGTTACGCAGCGGGAATACCGCCCTACCTAAGGGGGCCCTATTCAACGATGTACGTGATGCGTCCCTGGACCATTCGCCAGTACGCTGGCTTCTCCACCGCGGAGGAGTCCAACGCGTTCTATCGCCGTAACCTGGCCTCGGGGCAGAAAGGGCTCTCCGTGGCGTTCGACCTCCCCACGCACCGCGGCTACGACGCCGATAACGAGCGGGTGGTGGGCGACGTGGGGAAAGCGGGCGTTTCCATCTGCTCGGTGGAAGATATGAAGATACTGTTCGATGGCATTCCGCTCGGTAAGATGTCGGTATCGATGACCATGAACGGGGCGGTACTGCCGATTCTCGCTTTCTACATCGTGGCCGCGCAGGAGCAGGGGGTCAAGCTGGAGGAGATGGCGGGAACCATTCAGAACGATATCCTGAAGGAGTTCATGGTGCGCAACACCTACATCTACCCGCCCGAGTTCTCGATGAAGATCATCGCCGATATCTTCGAGTACACCTCGAAGTATATGCCCAAGTTCAACTCCATCTCCATCTCCGGCTATCACATGCAGGAGGCTGGTGCCACGGCCGATATCGAGCTGGCTTACACGCTGGCGGACGGTATCGAGTATCTCCGTGCGGGGATTGACGCCGGTATCCCGGTGGACAAGTTTGCGCCGCGGCTCTCCTTCTTCTGGGCCATCGGCATGGACCACTTCATGGAGATTGCCAAGATGCGTGCGGGTCGGCTCCTGTGGGCCAAGATCGTGAAGAGCTTTGGCGCCGAGAACCCGAAGTCGATGGCACTGCGTACCCACTCGCAAACTTCGGGATGGTCGCTCACCGAGCAAGACCCGTTCAACAACGTGGGGCGTACCGCCATTGAGGCGTTGGCCGCCGCGCTGGGTCATACCCAGTCACTGCATACCAACGCGCTCGACGAGGCAATCGCGTTGCCTACCGACTTCTCGGCCCGCATCGCGCGCAACACGCAGATTTACCTGCAAGAGGAGACCAAGATCACCCGGCAGGTGGACCCGTGGGCGGGTTCCTACTACGTGGAGTCGCTTACCCAGGAGCTGGTCGACAAGGCGTGGGCGCTTATCCAGGAGATCGAGGAGCTGGGTGGCATGGCTAAGGCAATCGAGACCGGCATCCCCAAGATGCGGATTGAGGAGGCGGCTGCCCGTACCCAGGCGCGGATTGATTCCGGCGTGCAGGCGATTATTGGCGTGAACCGCTACCGCCTCGACTACGAGGATCCGATTGACATCCTGGAGGTGGACAACACCGAGGTGCGCAAGCAGCAGGTGGCCCGCTTAGAGGAGCTGAAGGCCAACCGCGATAACGAGGCGGTGCAGAAAGCGCTTGACGCCATCACCCGTTGTGTGGGGAGCAAGGAAGGTAACTTGCTGGAGCTCTCCGTGGAGGCGGCACGTGCCCGGGCCACGTTGGGTGAGATCTCCGACGCGTGCGAGAAGGTAGTAGGACGTTATAATGCAGTAATCAGAACAATTTCAGGCGTGTATTCATCCGAATCAAAGGGTGACACGATGCTCGACGAAGCACGTGCACTCACCGACAAGTTTGCCCAAAAAGAGGGGCGCAGGCCCCGCATCATGGTGGCCAAGATGGGGCAAGATGGCCACGACCGCGGTGCCAAGGTGGTGGCCACGGGGTATGCCGATTGCGGCTTCGACGTGGATATGGGACCTTTGTTCCAAACCCCGGCGGAATCTGCTCGTCAGGCTGTCGAGAACGACGTGCACGTGCTGGGTGTCTCCTCGCTCGCTGCCGGCCACAAGACGTTGATACCGCAGGTGATCGATGAGCTGAAGCGGCTCGGTCGTCCCGATATCGTGGTGATTGCCGGGGGTGTCATCCCCGCGCAAGACTACGACTTCTTGTACAAAGCAGGTGTCGCGGCCATCTTTGGCCCGGGTAGCTCGGTCACCAAAGCGGCTTGTGACATTATGCACATCCTTTTGGATGAAGAGTAATTTGGCTCTCGGAGTTTCTCAGAGTCTTGCTCCTCTTCATCTACGTGCTTTTGGGTGAAGAGGACCTTGAGGTTAAATGTCGGGATTAAATTGTATCGCGGGTTACGAACTCTTTCGTAGCCCGCGATGGTTGTTTATGGGAATTGTTTACCTTTGCTGAAAAATCAGCAATAATGATATATTTGTGGAACGTAAAACATTCGTAAACGCCTATTGATTCGGGTATGTTTTATGAACTATTCCGTTAAGCCAAATGAGCATTGGACAAGCTTGCTTGGACAAGGCCATGGCGAGGAATAGTCTAATTTTAATGAAGGTCTATTACGTAAATAACACGTTAGCGGTAATGCCAAGGTAGTGCAGTTTGAGCCGATAGAAATAAGTAGATAATATGGAAAATTTAGAAAGTATCTCGAAAAGAAATATAGAAAAGGCATTTGAAATTATTGCCGAGTTGGAAATTCAAAAAACTTGG
>JGI24710J26742_10000459_pt1 | contig 37801 bp, 31 predicted proteins | sample BioPla2DNA2_FD_26742 | JGI IMG/M metagenome (IMG submission 26742)
AGGTATATCATGAATAAGCTAGGTAATATGTTGAGGGACAATATTCGCCAATACATAATGGTTATTGCATTGGTAGTTGTAATTGTATTATTTCAAATTTTGACAGAGGGTGTATTACTCTTACCCTTGAATGTGGCAAACCTAATTTCCCAGAATGCCTATATTTTGATACTTGCTATAGGTATGTTGCTCTGTATTTTGACTGGTGGTAATGTTGACCTATCAGTCGGGTCAGTGGCGGGATTTGTTGGTGCTATATCAGCTATTATGATGCTGAAGTGGCAGATACCAGTTCTACCTACTATAATCGTATCNCTCCTACTGGGGCTTTTAATTGGATTCTGGCAAGGGTTTTGGATTGCATATGTTGGAGTCCCAGCCTTTATAGCTACACTGGCAAGTATGTTAATATTTAGGGGATTGACCTTAGTTGTCCTAAAGGGAACAAGCCTTGCACCCTTACCTGGAGGCTATACCTTCTTAGCATCTGGTTTTATTCCTGATATAGCTAATAGGGGTGGTCTAAATCTTCTGGCTCTGCTATTAGGGTTAATAGCATCAGTGTTTTACATAATCAGAGAATTAAGCATTAGAAAGAATAAGAGAAAATATGGTTTTGAAGTTAGTCCATTAGCATTTTTTATTCCTAAAATAATTGGAATTCTACTTATAATAAATGCATTTTCATTTACCTTAGCTTCCTATAAGGGTATTCCTATGGTTTTGGTTATTGTTATAGCCTTGGTACTAATTTATTCTTTTGTAACCATGAAGACAATACCAGGTAGACATATTTATGCATTTGGAGGTAATGCCAAGGCTGCACAGTTATCAGGTGTTAATACAAAGAGGGTAATGTTCTGGGTATATGCCAATATGGGTGTTTTAGCTGCCCTTGCAGGTGTTATATTCACTGGTAGATTAAACTCTGCAACGCCAAAAGCAGGTGTTAACTTCGAACTAGATGCGATTGCTGCTTGTTTTATCGGAGGGGCTTCAACATCAGGTGGTGTTGGTACAGTAGTTGGTGCAATCGTAGGTGGCTTACTTATGGGTGTACTAAACAACGGTATGTCTATCATGGGAGTAAATATAGATTGGCAACAGACAATTAAAGGATTTGTTCTTCTTGCAGCAGTTGGTTTTGATGTATATTCAAAATCAAAATCTAAATAAATGTTCTATAATAACGGCAAAAAAGCCTCTTTATATGGCTTTTTTGCCGTTTGCTTTGTCCTTAGTATTTATATAAAGGCGTCAGATTATATAGGTAAATGCGATAATCCATATAATTAGTTTAATTAATTTACAAATTAGTAGTTGTCAAATTTTTAAAAGGGTATTATAATATAAATAGGTATCTTTTTCTACCAAAGCACACAAACTGATATAAATTAAAAATATAAGGAGGACTAAATTATGGCATATTTTAATGTTGGAAAGATTAATTATGAAGGCCCACAGAGTAAGAACCATCTTTCATTTAAGTATTACAATCCCGAAGAGATAATTATGGGTAAACCTATGAAAGATCATCTGAAGTTTGCTATGTCCTATTGGCACACATTCACATACATGGGTGTTGATCCATTTGGTGGCACAACCATGGCTCGTGACTGGGATAATACAGAGGATGTAATGAAGAAGGCAAAGGAAAGAGTATATGCTGCATTCGAGTTCATGGAGAAGCTACAGATAGAGTATTTCTGCTTCCATGATGCAGATATCGCTCCTAGAGTTCCTGGAGACTTAGCAGAAACCAATAGAAGATTAGACGAAATCGTAGCAGTTATTAAAGAAGAGATGAAGCGTACTGGTATCAAGTGCCTCTGGGGAACAACCAATGCATTTGGTGATGATAAATTCGTACACGGTGCAGGAACTTCCTGTAATGCAACAGTATTTGCATATGCAGCTGCTCAGATTAAGAAGGCTATGGAGATCACCAAGGAATTAGGTGGTGAGAACTATGTATTCTGGGGTGGCCGTGAAGGATATGAGACACTTCTTAATACAGATACAGGTCTTGAGCTTGACAACCTTGCTAGATTGTTACAGATGGCTGTTGATTATGCTAAGGAGATCGGCTTTACTGGTCAGTTCTTAATCGAGCCTAAGCCGAAGGAGCCTACAAAGCATCAGTATGATTTTGATACAGCTACAGTGCTTGCTTTCTTAAGAAAGTACAACCTACAGGATTATTTCAAGATGAATATCGAGGCAAACCATGCTACTTTGGCTATGCATACATTCCAGCATGAGCTTAATATGAGTAGAATCAATGGTGTTCTTGGTAGCGTAGATGCTAACACAGGTGATCCTAATCTTGGATGGGATACAGACCAGTTCCCTACAAACGTTTATGATACAACTCTTGCAATGTATGAAATCCTTCTAAATGGTGGACTTGGTAAGGGTGGATTGAACTTCGACTCCAAGGTACGTCGTCCTTCATTTGAAGATGATGATTTATTCTATGCATACATTGCAGGTATGGATACATTTGCCAAAGGCTTAAAGGTAGCTGCTAAGCTTCTTGAAGATAAGGTATTTGAGAACTTTAAGGCAGAGCGTTATGCTAGCTATACCGAGGGTATTGGTAAGGAAATCGTAGAAGGTAAGGTTGGCCTTAAGGAATTAGAAGATTATGCATTAAAGAATAATGTTACTCCTAATAAGTCTGGAAGACAAGAAATGCTTGAGAGCATCCTTAACCAGTACATCCTAGAGACAAAATAATAATAGTTCATATACAATAAAGAAAGTGCTGCATTACCAATCGGTATGCAGCACTTTCTTTATGCCCATATATCTTGGGATTTTATTAAACTCATAGTATTGTGTATTACTCTACAGTGATTACACTAGTAGGGCAATTGTCCGCAGCTTCCTGAGCTGATTCTTCTGCATCTGCAGGGACGGGATTTGTATAAGCTTCTGCTAATCCATCATCTGCCATACGAAATACTTCTGGGCATGTTTCAGCACAGAGTTCACAACTAATACATCCATCACGATCAATTGTAGCGTTCATAGTAAAATCCTCCATTAATATGATTATAATCTGGTGGGTTGACCCACCTATCGTGGACATTATACCACAGAATGTTAAATTTGTAACCTTATTATTTTATCTTTTAACTTNGTTTTTTAAAAGTAAAAAATATTGAAAGATTTTCCTTGTTTCAGTAGTCANATTTATATGAAATACTTGTAGGTTTATAGCTGACTTCGTTTTTTGTTTGTCTTTTTTGCGTATATANACTATAATATAAGCAGAAAATTGGCGATATATATTATAGAGGATTAAGTTAAGATAAGTGGAGGAAAGTAATGGAGAAGGAATTAATGTTTACCGAGGAAAATAGAAATATCGAAGTTTTAGAATTTCGAGCTGGGGGAAATACATATGGTATTAATATTAATGATATCAGAGAGATATTACCATATGATAAAGAGCCAAGGAAGATACCGAATTCCCATCCATGTATTGAAGGGGTGATTAAGCCAAGGGATTTTATAATTCCTATTATTGATCTTGTGGCAGGCCTGAAGCTTGAGGATGTGGACAATGATAAGATTGAGAGGCTGATTGTAGCAAATATCAATGATATGAATATAGGGTTTCATGTTGACAAGGTCGACNGAATTCATAGAACCTCCACAGCTAATATAAAGAAGCCTGGAAGGAAGCTAAGTACTTCTATCAAAGGAGCTATTAGTGGGATATTAGTAATAGATGATAAGAAGATAGAGTTGTTAGATATTAGAAATATAATAAAAGAAATTAATCCTAATGTTAATTTTGAATAAGCTTATAAGAGCTTAAGAATATTTAAATAATTATACATGAGATAAGAGGCGGTGACCTATGGCAAAATGTAAACTATGTAAAAAAGTTATTACAGATGAAGCAGAATATTGTGTTGATTGTGCAGATAAAAAAGATATCATAGCCAATGAGTCTTATCTCGACGACCTACTAAATTCTGTACAGAATAAGGCGACCACTGCAAGTGATATATATAAGAAGAAGAAAGAGGAGCATCAAAGCAATGATTCTCCTGATGATTTTGTGTTAGCTATTAATGATGGTTTAGATTTTATTGATCAGGATGATTTGAATGATTTTGAACTATATGATTATATGAAGGAGTTTGATGACCAGGTTATTGAAGGTGACGAGGAATCATATGGAGATGATCATATGTCTCCTGAGGAGGACAATGAAGATTCTGCTCTTGAAATCGTGGATGAAGAAGACAATGAAGAATCTGCACTTGGATTCGCAGATGAAGAAGACAATGAAGANNCTGCTCTTGAAATCGNGGATGAAGAAGACAATGAAGAACCTGCACTTGGATTCGCAGATGAAGAAGACAATGAAGAACCTGCTCTTGAAATCGCGGATGAAGAAGACAACGAAGAAGCTGAACTTGAAATTGCAGATGAAGAAGACCAAGAGGACACAATGGAACATAATATCGACAATGAATTTTTAAATATACATGATGATGACAGGGATATAACTCAGGATGATCTAAGTGAACCAGTTCTTGAGGATTTGCTAGAGAATCTAGATATAGCAGATAATAGTGGAAGTCTGACTGATAATTCGTCTGATGATTCGGCTGATGATATCTCTGCTTCTACACCGGAAGATGAGCTTTTAGAACTTTTGAGCCAGTTTAACCCTGATAGTCAGGTTGAAGATGATATACAGGCTATTTCTGAACTGCTAGGTGGTATTAGTACAGATTATCAAGCTGAAAATGATAGTCCAGAGGATGTAGGAGAGGTATTTTCAGAGGCCTTGGAAGCAATATCTACTTTGACTGATCCTGATAATGGAATACAATATATTTCACAGGAACCTACTTCCACAGAAGATAAAAAAGATGTAAAGAATAAAAAAGACAAGAAGGCTGGTTTGTTTACTAGACTATTTGCTAATATAGAAGATGAGGATCTTAGTCCTGAGGAGAGAAAAGCTCAGGAAGAGGCGGCAGCTGCCAAGGAAGCAAAGAAGGCAAGGAAGAAAAAGAAGAAGGCAAAGGGTAAAGATCAGAGGGAAGACCAGGGGCTATCCGATGATGTAAACCAAGAGTCTCAGCAGGAGGAAGAAAAGAAAGCTAAGAAAGCTAAAAAGGCTGAGAAGGCTGAGAAGAAAAAGAAGGATAAGAAAGAAAAGAAGAAGATTGAAATCTTAGATGATGAGATAGATGAAGGACGAATTAATAAGTTGGGGGCCTCAATTGTTTTATTATTCTTTGGATTAATAGTAATACTTCTTCTAATCACAACTAATATATTCTCCTATACATTAAGTATTAGGAATGCTCGTGATTATTTTGGAAGGCAGAGATATTCACAGGCCTATAATGAGGTTTATGGTATAGAACTTAAGGATGAGGATATTGAGCTTTATGATAAGATTATGACTGTAATGTTCGTAAATAAACAGTTGAATTCATATAATAATTATTATCATATGAAAAAGTATCCTGAGGCACTAGATTCCTTACTTAAGGGATTACAAAGATATGACAAGTATATCGAACTGGCAACAATGCTTGGAATCAAAACAGATTTAGACTATGTCAGGGACCAAATTGTAGCCGAATTATATAATGTATTTAGTCTCACAGAGGAAGAAGCTTTAGACATAATTAATAGTGATAGTCTGACTAAGTATAGTATATCAGTATATAATGTTATATTAGAGAACATATCGTTTTACAATTAAACTATATTTGATGGGAGAGGATTTATGAATAAGATAAGAATTATACCTTGTCTTGATATTCACAATGGCCGCGTGGTTAAGGGGGTTAATTTTGTAGACTTAAAGGATGCTGGAGATCCGGTGGAGATCGCAAAAGCATATGCCATGTCCGGTGCTGATGAGTTAGTATTTCTTGATATATCCGCTACAACAGATAAGAGGGATATTAATCTTGACATCATGTCTAAAATTGCAAAGGCAATATCAATTCCGTTTGCAGTAGCAGGGGGAATCAGAACCATCGAGGACTTTAGGAGGGTTCTAGGGGTAGGAGCCAACAAGGCAGGCATTAATAGTGCTGCTATAGCCAACCCAAATATACTAAAAGAAGCTGCAGATGAATTTGGCAAGGAAAGAGTGGTACTAGCGCTAGATGCAAAGAAAAGGGCTGATGGCACAGGCTGGAATGTGCTAAAAAATGGTGGACATGAAGATACAGGCATAGATGCTGTAGAATGGGCAATCAAAGCGACGGGCCTAGGAGCGGGAGAGATTATACTTACCAGCTTTGACCGAGACGGTACCAAGATTGGCTATGACCTGGAGCTAACAAGGGCAATTGCTGAAAATGTATCTGTACCTGTAATAGCCTCGGGTGGAGCAGGGAAGCTAGAGCATTTTTATGATGCTGTAACTATAGGAAAAGCAGATGGCCTACTGGCTGCCTCCTTATTCCACTTTAAAGAGCTAGAAATCATGGAGCTTAAGCGGTACCTAAATGATAGGGGCATTAGTGTAAGGCTATAATTCAGATGTAAACATATAATTAATAGTTATATTATAGATAAAATAATTCGTAGGCTTTCGTATCATTAATACGAAGGCCTATAATTGCAAAAAGGGAGGACAGCATATGAGTCCTATTTCAAATGACTGGCTTGAAGCTATTGAGGGCGAATTTCGTAAGCCTTACTATAGAGAGCTTTATAAGTTTATAGAAGCAGAGTATAAAAATCATATAATCTATCCTAAGGCAGAAGATATATTTAATGCCTTTCATCTTACTCCTTTAAGTGAGGTGAAGGTGGTTATTCTTGGGCAGGATCCTTATCATAATGAAGGACAGGCCCATGGCCTGTGCTTTTCTGTAAATCCGGGTAAGGAGTTACCACCATCCCTTTTAAATATATATAAAGAGCTTAATGAGGATATGGGCTGTTATATTCCCAATAACGGATATCTAGAGAAATGGGCTAGAGAAGGAGTGTTATTGCTTAATGCTGTCTTAACTGTAAGAGCGCATCAGGCCTTTTCCCATCGGGGAAAGGGCTGGGAAAATTTCACCGATGCTGTAATTAAGGCTGTAAATGAGCAGAATAGGCCTATAGTCTTTATTCTATGGGGTAAGCCTGCTCAGTCTAAGAAGAGGATGCTAACTAACAAAAAGCATCTAATTCTTGAGGCGCCACATCCAAGTCCTTTATCTGCTTACAGAGGATTCTTTGGAAGCAAGCCCTTTAGTAAAACAAACGAATTCTTAGTCAGCCAGGGCCTAGAACCTATAGATTGGCAGATAGAAAACTTATAATAGAATATAGGGGCACAAATAGGGGTAACTGAGCCATGTGAGTACATTACTTATTTTAGTGGGGTACTTATATTGGCTCTTTTTTATATAATTGGAAAGTAAGTCCTATTATATAGAATTATTATATTTAAGGATTATTTAATAATTAGCAAGTTATAATTACCCCATAAGAATCGGAACAAGAGTCGGAAGGTGAAGGAAAATGTACCTAAGAATTATAAAAAAAGATTTGAAGCGCCAAAAAATCATGAATATTATCTTATTGATATTTGTAATACTTGCCACAGCATTTATTGCAAGCAGTGTTAATAATCTGATATCAATTGTTACTGCCTTACCCCAATATTTTGATAAAGCAGAGCTGGGTGATTATGTCTTTATAACTCTAAATAAAGAGGAAAATGATGGTGCTATCACGGACTTCCTTAATAAAAATGATAAGGTTGAGTCGTGGACTAGAGATGACCACATATACATTTCAAGGGAAAATATTAGTCTGGAGAATGACAAGAAGTTTGTATTAAATTCCACTGGTATGTTGTCTAGCTATAAGATTGAGCAACAGAAATTCTTCGATAGTAAGAACAATGAGATTAGATCTATGAATGATGGTGAAATCTATGTGTCAAAGTACGTTATGGATGAGAATGATTTAGTGCTCGGGGATAAGATTATTCTTGCATACAAGGGTTTTTCCCTGGAGTTTACTGTTGAGGATGTTTTGAAAGACGCATTTTTAGGTGCACCGATGATGGGAATCAAAAGATTTATCATCAGTGACAATGATTTTCAGAAGTTTGTGGAAACTTTTGATCAGAATTATATAGGAAATATCTATTCGGTAGAAACTTATGATATAAAAGAATTTAAGAATGACTTTAACCGGGAAGGGCTTAATTCACTTATAGCATGCGATCAAAGTTTGATTGCTACCACATATGTAATGGATATGGTAATAGCAGCAGCTCTTTTGGTTGTCAGTGTTTGCCTGATTATTATCTCGTTTGTAATATTAAGATTTACTATATTATTTAATATTCAAGAAGAATATCGTGAAATAGGAGTAATGAAAGCTATTGGTATAAGAAGCAGAAGGATTCGGGGATTGTATATCTTAAAGTATCTAGTTATTTCTAGTGTCGGTTCAATAATCGGGTTTTTTGTAAGCATACCCTTTGGTAATATGTTCATCAATCAGGTTTCTATGAATATAATTATTTCTGATTATATAAGTGGTAATTTTATAAATGTCTTATGTTCTATAGCGATTGTTATAATAGTAATGTTGTTTTGCTATAGCTGCACTCGTTGTGTCACTAAGTTCTCACCAGTAGTTGCAATCAGAAATGGTTCTGAAGGTGAGCGTTATAAAAGAAAAGGGTTTTTAAGATTGGGTAGAACCCGTTTGCCTGCAGTAGTATATTTAAGCATAAACAACATACTAAGTGCACCAAAACGGTTCGGAGCACTTGTTATTATATTTACGATAGGGATTATTCTGGTTATAGCTCCAATGAACTCTTTAAGCACTCTGGAGGACGAGGGACTTGTTTCCCTCTTTAATATGGCTGAGTCAGATATATATATGGTCAATGACAGTATTCAAGCGCAATTTATATCCGCCAATGGTCGTACTGTTATAGAAAATCTGATTAATGATATGGAATATAATCTTAAAGAAAATGGTATTAATGGGTCTGTGTTTTGTGAAATGGCGTTTCAGTATAGAATAACATGTGGGGATTATAGTATAACATCCTTGGCAGTGCAGGGTACGGGAGTTACAGCGGATCAATATGTTTATACCTCAGGGCAGGCACCGATGTATTCTAATGAGGTTGCCTTAACCCATATAACTGCTGATGAGATAGGCGCTTCAATTGGGGATACTGTTTCCATAAAGATAGGGAGCACTAATAAGGATTACCTTGTAACGGCCATCTATCAGTCAATGAATAATATGGGTATAGGTATACGGTTCTCAGAGAAAGAAAAGCTAGACTATAATTATTCTACAGGAAGTTTAGCAATCCAAGTCAAATATCTTGATACTAATGAGGATTATGTACAGCTTACAGAAAAGATTAAGAAGCTATATCCGGACTATGATGTCAAAACAGGCAGTGAATATTTGGATGAGATGCTTAGTGATATTACAGGAAAGCTCAAAGGGACTAAGCAGATAATAATTGGAGTTATTATACTTATAAATATCCTTGTTGCAATTCTAATGATAAAGACATTTATTGTAAAGGAAAAGGCTGAGATAGGATTATTAAAAAGTACCGGATTTAGAAACAGTGCAATTATAAGCTGGCAGGTCCTTCGTATAGGAATTGTTCTTATTATTTCCATGGTATTAGGTACTATCTTATCTAATCCAATAACCCGCCTATCAGCGGGAAAGGCTTTTAAAATAATGGGGGCCAGTAATATAGAATTTGTTATTAATCCTTTAGAAGTATACGTATTCTACCCGCTATTGATATTGACATTAACCATGGTTGCCAGTGCTTTAGCTGCATTACAGGTAATAGGAGTTTCTACCCGGGAGACTCAAAATATGGAATAAAGCTAGCTATGAATTGATTTTGTCTTAATTATGACATTATTCGAGGAGGAATAGATATGAACAGAGTTCTTGAGGTTAGGGATTTGTGTAAAACCTATATAGTTAATAAACGTCAAAATAATGTATTAAAAAATGTAAACCTTAGTATAAATGAAGGTGAAATGGTGGCTGTAATGGGTCCTTCAGGCTCAGGTAAATCAACACTTCTTTATACTGTATCAGGGATGGATAATATAACTGCTGGAAAGGTTATCTTTAACGGTAAAAATATTAAAGAGTTAGATTCTAATGAATTGGCAGATCTAAGGCTTGATGATATGGGATTTATCTTTCAGCAGATGTATATGCTTAAGAATCTGACGGTTCTTGACAATATAATTCTTCCTGCTTGCCAATCCAAGAAATTTGCTGAGAGCAGAAAGGAGACTATGCACAGGGGGCAGGATCTTATGCGAAAGCTGGGGATAATTGAGATTGCTGATAATGACATTACTGAAATTTCAGGAGGCCAGCTCCAGCGAGCATGTATCTGTAGAAGTATGATTAATAAACCTAAGATGATTTTTGCAGATGAGCCAACAGGGGCCCTAAACCGTACCGCATCTGATGAAGTTATGGCTGAATTAATCAAGATAAACCAAGAAGGAACCACAATCATGCTGGTAACCCATGATGTTAAAGTCGCCTCCAGGTGTTCAAGAGTATTGTATATTGTTGACGGAAATATTAAGGGAGAGTATAATTTAGATAATGATGGAAATAACATGCGATTGGCAGAGCGTGAGAGGTCGCTTAACAACTGGCTTATGGAAATGGGTTGGTAGATAGGACGTGGTCTTATATGACGGATATACTCATAGTTGAGGATAATAAAGAATTAGGTAGTCTGCTACGGGACTTTTTATTGGCAGAGGGGTATAGTGTAATATTGGCAATGAGCGGTGAGGAAGCATTAGAATGCTTTAATTCTCAGACCATACGGCTAATAGTATTGGATATAATGCTTCCTGGAATGGATGGCTTTGAAGTATGTAGCATAATTAGAGAAGAATATAACACACCTATCATAGTGGTAAGTGCTAAAGTAGGGAAAGAGGACAAGCTGAATGGTCTACTGCTTGGTGCAGATGATTATATTGAAAAGCCTTATGATATAGATATATTATTAGCTAAAATTAAGGGTGTTTTTAAGAGAAACTATAATAGCGATATACTGACTGACGGAAATATAAGGATTGATAAAATAAAGAGTACTGCTTACTGCAATGATAAGGAGCTATCTCTGACCACTAAGGAGTTTAACCTACTGCTTCTTTTAGTTGAAAACAAGGGGCGAGTGCTTAAAAAAGACTGGATTTTTAATAAGATATGGGGCTTTGATAGTTTTAGTGAGCCTCAGACATTAACTGTACATATTAAATGGCTCCGAGAAAAGATAGAGAAGGATCCTAAAAATCCTCAAAGACTACTAACTGTTTGGGGTGTGGGCTACCGCTTTGAATAAACCATCTATTAATGAGGACTTAAGAAATAAGTTGAAGGGGTTTACCTATGAAGAAGTTGAATCGGGTAATTGCAATAGTTGTTATAATATTCCTTGCTGTCACAGTCTGTGCCAATTATTTTGTTTTATCAACTGGATCTAATGATGAAAAGCGAATCTATAGGGTTGAAATAAATCGCATACAGAATGAAATAGAAGAAGCTGGAATGGACAGTATTAATCTTGATAAATATAGTTGTATTAGGAAGCTAACTCTCCTAGAAAATCAAGGAGAGTTAACTAATACAGCTTTTTTTGAGGGTGATGGGAGTGATTATGCAATTAGGTGGATATCTGGTGACTACTACCGTTTTGACTATGAGACTCAGAATAATAATATCTACAAGACCGTAAATATAGGGATAAACATCTTTATTGGCATACTATTCGTTATTGTTATAGCTGTTTTTTTATATATAAAATACAAGTTAATTAAGCCATTTCATACGATTAAGAATATCCCCTACGAGCTCTCAAAGGGCAACTTAAGCGTTGGATTAAAGCAGAGTAAAAGTCGTTATTTTGATAAGTTTGTATGGGGGCTTGATATGTTACGAGAAAAATTAGAGGAACAAAAGCAAAAGGACCTTGATATGCAAAAGGAAAAGAAAACCCTTGTGCTATCCTTATCCCATGACATAAAGACTCCATTAAGTGCCATAAAGCTATATTCAAAGGCTTTAATAAAAAATTTATACGATAATAAGGAAAAGAGGATTGAAGCAGCGCAAAGCATTAATGATTTGGCAGACGAGATAGAAAACTATGTTACAGACATTATAAAGGCTTCAAGTGATGATTTTCTAAATTTGGAGGTTAATAATGGGGAGTTTTATCTGGAAGACCTTATAAATAAGGTAAAGGCCTACTACTCGGAAAAGCTAGAAGTCCATAAGATTGAATTCCATATAGATAAATATAGCAACTGTTTAATCAAAGGTGATTTAGACAGAGCGGTAGAAGTTATTCAAAACATTATGGAAAATGCTATAAAATACGGAGATGGAAGGAAGATTACCATTAGAATAGGAAATGAAGAGGATTGCCGTCTAGTTACTGTCACCAATAGTGGTTGCTCTTTATCAAAAAACGAACTTCCATATATGTTCAATAGCTTCTGGAGAGGTTCTAATACAGGTAATAACAGTGGTAGTGGTCTAGGCTTATATATATGTCGAAGTCTTATGCTGAAAATGAATGGTGATATCTTTGCTGAGTGTAAGGACCATGAAATGGAGCTGACGGCTGTATTTCGGATGATGTAGTCCCCTGTAGGGAAGGTGTTCCCAGATGCTTTATCTTGTAGAATATTTAGGTCTAGAAGTAGAAAAATAGAGTTTCACCTATCTGCAATTTGTGATAGCTAATTGATAGTCAATTATAAAGCAGATAAGTGAAACTCTTATTATTGTAATCCCTTTTTAATAGTTTACAGTCCAGAGACCTCATTCATATTTTTTACGGCTGTAGATAGCATCAGCTTGATGCGGTTTAGCTGGTTAACCTCACTGGCACCAGGATCATAGTCGATTGCGACAATATTTGCCTCGGGATGCTGCCTTCTTAGCTCCTTTATAACGCCCTTACCAACTATATGGTTGGGTAGGCATGCAAAGGGCTGTGTACATACTATGTTATAAACTCCGCTATGCAAAAGCTCTAGCATCTCTCCGGTTAAAAACCAGCCCTCACCGGTTTGATTGCCCAGGGATACCACATCCTCCGCATAAGCTGCCAGCTTCTTTATATGCACAGGAGGATCAAAGCGCTTACTTTTCTTAAAGGATTTGACTGCCTCCTTACGGAGTGCTTCCAAAGCCCATATTACTATATTTGATATAAAAGCGCCTTTTTTGCTCTTGCCAAGATATCTTGCTTTGAAGTTGTTATTATAAGCACAATAACTAAGAAAATCTAACAAATCAGGCATGACGGCTTCCGCACCTTCTGCCTCCAAGAGATCAACTAGATAATTATTGGCTGATGGTAGGAATTTTACAAGTATTTCACCTACAATACCTACCTTAGGTTTTTGCATATCTTCATGTATGGGAAGATTATCAAAGTCCTTGATGATTCCCCTTATATTTTTCTTGTATTCTCTCCACTTACCCTTTTCCAGAGATTTAATACACTTATCACGCCATTTTGCATGAAGGGCATTGGCAGAGCCAGGAACCTTCTCGTAAGGACGTGTCTTGTAAAGTACACGCATAAAGATATCGCCGTATACCAGAGCCTGCATAGCAGAAAGCAAAAGCCTAGGAGTGATCTTTAAGCCTGGATTTTTCTCTAAGCCTGACGCACTTAAGGAGATAACTGGTATCTGCGCCATATCGGCCTTCTCAAGGGCCCTTCTAATAAAACCTATATAATTTGTTGCTCGGCATCCACCGCCNGTCTGAGTAATCATGACTGCAACTCTGTTCAGGTCATATTTACCAGAAAGAAGTGCNTCCATAATCTGTCCTACAACCATCAGCGATGGATAGCAAGCATCATTGTTAACATATTGTAAGCCTACATCTACTGAGCGGCGGTTGTCATTGGGAAGGACTACCACATTATAGCCCCCATATCTTAGGGCAGGCTCTAATAGTTCAAAGTGAATAGGAGACATCTGTGGAGCCAGGATGGTATAGTTATCCTTCATATCCTCTGTAAATATGGCTCTATGATAGGCAGAGGATACGGGCTCAGCCTTATATCCCTTGCTTTCTCTTTCCTTTACTGCAGATAGCAGTGAACGGATACGGATTCTTGCTGCCCCCAGATTATTGACCTCATCTATCTTTAATACAGTATATATTTTACCTGAATCCGATAGGATATCATTTACCTGATCTGTGGTTACNGCATCTAGACCGCAGCCAAATGAAAACAGCTGTATAAGCTCGAGATTGGCCTGGGTGCGCACATAGGANGCTGCNGCATATAGCCTAGAATGATACATCCACTGGTCCACTACGATGGTAGGGCGGTCTATTTGACCTAGGTGGGAGATAGAATCTTCAGTTAATACGGCCACTCCAAAGGAGTTAATCATTTCAGGTATTCCATGATTAATCTCAGGGTCTATATGGTAGGGTCTGCCTGCAAGTACAATACCCTTTCTGCCAGAAGCCCGAAGATATGCTAGGGTTTCCTCGCCCTTCTTTCTAATATCATCCCTGGCCTTGGCCAGTTCATCCCAGGCAGCCTTACATGCATCCTTTATTTCTTTCTTTGGGATAGCTTTTTCTGTGAATATCTCTACTAATCGATTAGATAGTATTTCTTCGCTTTCAAAGGAAAGAAAATGGTTGGCAAACTCTATGGATGAATCTCTAAGCTCCTCCACATTATTCTTTATGTTTTCAGGATAAGAGGTAACAATAGGGCAGTTGTAATGATTATTTGCACCTGGAACCTCTTTTCTTTCATATGGAATACTAGGATAGAAGATATATTTGATTCCCCTATCAATTAGCCACTTAACATGTCCATGAACCAGCTTGGCAGGATAGCATTCTGACTCACTGGGGATTGATTCGATACCCAGCTCATAGATCTTCCTGCTAGAAGTAGGTGATAATTCTACATGGTATCCAAGCTTAGTGAAAAATGTATGCCAGAAGGGGTAGTTCTCATACATATTAAGCACTCTGGGGATACCAACCGTACCACGGGGAGCCTCATCCTCAGGAAGAACAGGATAGTTAAAGTAACGGTCCATCTTATAATCATATAGATTTGGTACGTTATCCACGTTCTTTTCCTTACCTATACCCCGTTCACATCTATTACCTGATATGAAGCGTCTACCACCAGTAAATTTATTAATGGTAAGTGTACAGTTATTGGTACATTTTCCACAACGGGCAAGGGAGGTCTCGAATTTAAGCTCATTTATCTGGTCTATGGTAAGCATGGTGCTTTCTTCACCATTATAATGTTCTCTTGCAATCAGGGCTGCTCCAAAAGCTCCCATAATACCAGCTATATCGGGGCGTACAGCCTCGCAACCGGAAATAATCTCAAAGCTTCTTAGAACTGCGTCATTATAAAAGGTTCCTCCCTGGACCACCATCTTTTTACCCAGATCCTTAGGATTGGTAATCTTTATTACCTTATATAGAGCATTCTTAATAACTGAGTAGGCAAGGCCTGCTGAAATATCGGCAACCGTTGCTCCCTCTTTCTGCGCCTGCTTAACCTTTGAGTTCATGAATACGGTACACCTGGTACCCAGATCTATGGGGTTCTTGGCATATAGGGCTACCTTGGCAAAATCCTCAACCTCATAGTTAAGGGATTTGGCGAAGGTCTCTATAAAGGAACCNCAGCCTGAGGAACATGCCTCGTTAAGAAGAACATTATCAACGGAATTGTTCTTAATCTTAATGCATTTCATATCCTGGCCACCAATATCAAGGATGCAGTCAACATCTGGTTCAAAGAAGGCGGCGGCATGGTAATGAGCCACNGTCTCCACTTCTCCCTCATCTAGTACCAGAGCAGCCTTAATTAAGGCTTCTCCATATCCGGTGGAGCAGGAGCGTACTATTTTTACNCCATCAGGAAGTAGTTCGTATATTTCCTTAAGAGACTTAATTGTAGTCTTTAGAGGACTTCCGTTGTTATTGCTATAGAAGGAGTATAGAAGGGATCCGTCCTCACCAACCAAGGCTACCTTTGTCGTGGTTGAGCCTGCATCTATGCCTAAGAAGCAATTCCCCTTATATTCACTGAGATTCCCCTTTTTTACTGTATGTACAGAATGCTTCTTTATAAATTCATCGTACTCAGCCTCGTCCTTAAATAAGGNCTTCATCCTGTGGACTTCAAAATCCATCTTAATTCCTTGGGACAGCTTCTTATGAAGAGATGAAAGTGTTCTGCTATCTTCCTTTGAATTCATAGCCGCTCCGATGGCAGCAAATAGATGTGAATTTTCAGGAGATATAATCTGCTCATCAGTAAGTTTGAGAGTACGGATGAATGCATTTCTTAGTTCGTTAAGAAAATGCAAGGGACCACCTAGGAAGGCTATATTACCTCTAATCGGCTTTCCGCATGCAAGTCCGCTTATGGTCTGATTTACCACTGCCTGGAATATAGAAGCAGCTAAGTCGGGCTTGGTTGCTCCTTCATTAATTAGGGGCTGAATATCAGATTTTGCAAAGACGCCACAGCGGGCGGCAATGGGATAGATTGCCTTATAATCCTTGGCATATTCATTTAGTCCTGCCGCGTCAGTCTTTAGTAGGCTTGCCATCTGATCGATAAAGGAACCGGTACCACCAGCGCATATACCATTCATTCTCTGTTCAACACCATTGGAGAAATATATGATTTTGGCATCCTCACCGCCAAGCTCTATAGCTACATCAGTTTGAGGAGCATAGTCCTGCAAGGATGTGGCAACGGCTATAACCTCTTGTACAAAAGGTACTTCCAAGTGCTTAGATATAGTTAAGCCACCAGAGCCAGTAATAACAGGCCTTATAGACAGATCGCCTAGGGCCTCCTCGGCCTTTATTATTAATGAAGCTAGGGTTTCTTGAATATTTGCATAATGTCTTTCGTAATCTGAAAACAGCAACTCCTTCTTATCATTTATAAGGACAATCTTAACTGTAGTTGAACCTATATCAATACCTAAAGAAAAATTATTGCTCATCTAAACTTACTCCTTTATTTTCGAACAGGGATAATAGCTTAAAAAATATCTAACTATTCCCAAAAAAGTCAATTTCATATATTATACGATACATGATTATTAAGTTCAACATCCTAATTATTAGAAATGTTTTGAACAAATAAAGCTATGGTTAAACATTTATAAATTATATCATACAATTCAACCTGCTATTATATTATGCAAATGTCGGAAATTTGCTAAAGAAATCGTATTTTGCCTTTTAGCAAATTCAAGATTCTTTAGAGTCCCACTTGCATGATTATTGAATATAATGGTACTAATCAATGTAGTAATCTGTTAGTGAAGGAGAAGAAGACGTCTTGTTCTGTTTATTTTATGAAGTAAAACAAGGAGATACACTATACTCAATAAGTAGAAGCTATAATGTGGAGTTAAATGCTATAATAAGGGCAAATCCCTTCATCAATGTATATAATCTTCAGATAGGGGATGTACTCTGCCTACCCTGCGTTCCTCAAAATAAATATGCTCATTTTACCACCTATCTAATTGAAGAAGGGGACACCTTAGGGAGCGTGGTTGAGAAGCATGAAATTAATTTAGCAGACCTACTGGAGATAAATGATATATATTCTATAAGTCTTATGCCTGGTAGTACCCTGTCAGTTCCTATAGTTGGAGAAGGAGAGAGTGGCCTTAGCCTGTAATTGAATGGTCAATATAACAAAACTGTGAGGTGATTGGTAAACACCTCCTTTTTTGTGTGATAGAAAAGTTCTTTTGTTTGACAAAGGATATATAAAAACTTATAATTAATTTGAATTTTCACACTATATTGACGGAATGGAGATCTATATGAAGTTTATTCAACTATTAGAAAAGAAATTTGGTAAGTACACAATACGAAACCTTATGAAGTATGTTATAGCATTGTATGTAGTAGGGCTTCTGATATATACTTTTAATCCTTCTGCATATAATCTGCTAGGATTAGATATCGATAAGGTGTTAAGGGGGCAGGTATGGAGACTGGTCACCTTTTTGATTCCTTATGTAACCATGGGGGAAATATTTTTCGTATTTATAAAGGCATATGTATTTTATTTGATAGGAAACTCTCTAGAGAATGCCTGGGGCTCTTTTAGGCTTAATCTCTACTTCTTTTCGGCAGTTATTTTTAATATAATTGCAGCCTTTATTATCTATGGCATTTTCCGCATAAATATATTAGGTGGTTATATGCTTGTAGTTACTTCGCCACTGGATCTTATATATAGCTCTATGTTTTTTGCCTTTGCGGCCCTATACCCCAACACTCAGTTTTTGATTTACTTTATTATTCCAGTGAAGGTTAAGTATTTGGCTTATATTAGTGGAGCTTTTTATCTATATAATATATATAATTTCATTGCGCTCGGATTTTATTTTGGAGTAATTCCTATTCTGGTATCCCTAGCAAATTTCCTTATTTTCTTTTTTGCAAGCAGGAATTACAGAAGGATTTCTCCAAGGGAAATTGAAAGAAGGGCAAGATTTCGCAGGCAGATGAATGAGGGAAGACGACAGGGCAATGTTACAGAATTTAAGGGGCGTAATGTTATCACAAGACATAAATGCGCTGTCTGTGGCAGAACAGAATTAGATGATGATGATTTAGAGTTTAGATTCTGTTCAAAATGTGACGGTAATTACGAATATTGTATGGAACATTTATTTACACATAGCCATGTTGGTGATAAAGAGTAGTAGTGACCGGCAGTTCATAATTAAATAACAAATACAGGAAGGTTTCTTATGAGCAAGAANTTGAAAAGCATATATAACAATATAATTAAAGATAAAAATCCTCAGGAAAACATACCCGANTTTCTTGGGATGGCANCAGAAAAATATAATACCTATGCAACNGTTAGACTGGCATTGCACTATTATACCTCTTATGAAATTTATTGGGATGAAGGGGAGAATTGGTCAGCTATACTGCATGATTATATTAAGAAGATAAATTCTGTTGTTTCTAATGGACTACTAGGGTTAAAGTATAGGGAAGATCTGGACCAATATATCAAGCAGATTGATGAAATTCGCCAAGGGATTACAGAAGGTATGGAAAAGGTAACTCTTTATGCGGATTTGATTGAAATATTCGAGTATGCCCTTAATCGAGTAGAATACAGATTTAATGAAATGCAAGAATTAGAAGACGATGAGGAAATTGCCAAGGAAGTCTTACGCTTTATCTTTGATGGTGAGGACAATTTGCTTATTAATGAAAGAATAAAGGATGTTATTGGTCAATTACCGGTTCGTATAACAAAGCAAAAGTACTATGATTATATAAGTGACAGTCTTAATGAACTAATGGGAGCCAGCAAGGATGTATTAGATACTTATATATATTTTATAAGAGGCTGTGCTATGCTGGATCTTTCCCAGGATATGAAGGAAGCCTATCCTGAACTTTGGGAGAAGAAGGAGAAGCTTGAGCAGCTTGATTTTAGAGCTATAAGCAGGGAAGAATTCCAAGCAGCAAGCCAGTTGCTGCAGGAGACAGTAGAGCTTTTAGAGGTAGAGTCTACAGCTTTCTATGTACTTATTGATCTGGTTAACGAATTATATACACTATTGCTATGTGCTCCATATATAGGTCAGGTTTCAGAAGTAGAAAATCAGCAAAGGGAGGCAGCCCTTTATATTATTAAATCTATAAATAATGCATTTTCTAAGGACAAGCAGGAGGAAGTCAGCACTGAGATCCTGAGTAGATTTGAGCTTATTGAAGGTATCCAGGAGGATATGGAGTTCGATATAATGAGCTATGAAGACGGTCTATATCATATAGATAAAAACTATGCTAATCTAGTGGAAAGCATGGGTAAAGCAGAAATAATGAAATCACTGCTGATTATTAAGGACCTTCACAGTGCTAGTAAGTTTATAGACCTTGATAACAAGAGTTCAGACAAGCCTGTGGATAAGGAAGAGCTTAGGCAAGAGATAGATAAACTTATTAAGGAGCTTGATGAAAGATTTAAGGGTTCTGATCGCATGATCACCAGAGCAATCATGGCTAATACAATGAATAAAATCCCCGTATTCTTTAACAACCATACTGAGGTTATGGACTATGTTCTCTATTCTTTGAATAAGTGTACGGACATGGCCGAAAAATATGCAGCCATGGAGATTATTTATAGTATGATGGAAGAATGATCTTGTATTACATATGGTAATTTGTGGAATACTAGAGATGAATACTTAATTAAGTGGATTGGCTTGGAGGGATAGGTATGATACAATGGACTTCAAGAGTATATGTCGGTGAAGGCCTTAGAAAAAAAAAGGACAAAGTCATTGCTTCGATTAATAAGAGAAGAATTACTCATGACATATATTGCATAGCTTTTGCCTCTCAGCCAGACAACCTCTTTGATATTATGAATGCAAATGAGCTTTTATGGCCCCATTATCAGAAGATGGATATAAGGATACTGGGACTGGCAAAGGGCAAGGATGAGGCATTAAATCTTGTCAAGGATATGCTTATGGAGATATATAACAATACTGGTGCCTTTGGTGTAAGAGAATATTTTATTTGATTTTAGATTAAATGCAAGTTTTACTTTTAAGTTGTGGGGACATGTAACATATAATAAGAGAATAGGCGGTAGATGGATAGACTATGTTATCCGTAATCTTACTCATAATTAAAATAATAGGCATTGCTTTATTAGTATTGCTAAGCATACTAATCCTTATGGTGCTTGCTATCTTAATTGTGCCTATACGATATAGGGTTAGGGTTGAACATGGAGATAGCTTGGAACTCGACGCAGGAGTAAGCTGGCTTTTACATTTGGTCCATGGTCGGGTTAGCCAATCGGCTAGTAATCGAAGAATATGGATAAGGATTATGGGAATTTTAGTATATGACAGCTTGCGGCCTCCAAAGAAAAGAAAAACTAATTCCAATAGAAGAAAAGCCGCTAGAAGAAAAGCAGGTATGAAACATAGTAATACCGATAGTAATAAAAATAAAGCCAGCCATATAGTTGGTGATAAGAGTAAAAACATAAATAGAATAGAAAATAGTGATATAAATAGTAATACAAGTATAGATAAGATAAGTAATGATGATATAAAGAATCATGATATTGTGAATAATGAATTAAAGAACAGTGATATAAAGAACAGTGACATAAAGAATAATGAAGTAGAGAATAATAACTTAAATAATAGGAACATAGAGCATGATGATGAAGAACAGGAAGAGGTTAATCCTGGTAATAAGCTAGTAAGATTATATAAGAAAATAAAGCTTAAAATCATAAACTTTTTTTCTAGAATTATAAATAAACTCAAGGGAATAATTCACAAACTTGTAAATATAAAGAACAAGGGACGCCTTATACTTGATTTTATTAACGATGATATTAACAAATCAGGTTTTCGTTTTACCTTTGAAAGCCTAAAAAAATTACTAAAGCATATATTGCCCAGAAAATTAGAGTCAAGACTTATATTTGGCACCGGTGATCCATGTAGCACGGGGCAACTTCTCGGAGTATTTGCATTTTTATATAGTTTTTATGGTGACAATCTTCAGATTACTCCTGATTTTGAGAATAAGGTTTTTAAAGGCAGTCATTATGCAAGAGGAAGAATAAGAATAGGGACACTACTAATAATAGTAATTAAACTATTATTGGATAAGAGATTTAAGGATTTAAAGACGAATTATCAATTGTTAAAGGAGGCGTTATGATGTCTGAGAATAATTTCAATTCAACAGTAGAATCTTTATTTAAAGGAATGGACAGCTTTTTAACTACAAAGACAGTAGTTGGAGATGCAGTTAGGTTTGATGATGGTACTATAATTTTACCACTAGTCGAGGTTAGCTTTGGAGTAGGGGCGGGAGCCTTTGCCGGAGATAAAAAGAACAATGCAGGAGGCGGCTTAGGCGGTAAGATTATACCTAGCTCTGTACTTGTTATTCAAAACGGATCATCCAAGGTCGTTAATGTTAAAGAAAAGGATAGTATGAGTAAAATTCTTGATATGGTTCCGGATGTAATTAATAAGTTTACCAAGAACTCCAAGAATAAGAATGATATAGATGTTGATGAGAAAATAAAAGCGGCTATGGAGCATAGCTCAGATGCTGAGTAAAAAAGATGAAAATATATTGATTAGTTCATGCCTTATGGGTTTATACTGTAGGTATAACGGTGAGCTGGTTCAAGTCAAGAACATAAAAGCTTTGATGAATAAATACCATCTTATTCCCATATGTCCTGAAATTATGGGAGGAATGGGAACGCCACGTAACCCTTCAGAAAGAAAGGGAAGTAAAGTATTTGATAGTTCCGGTAAGGATGTGACTGAGTATTTTGAAATGGGAGCCAGTGAAACTCTAAAGCTAGCAAAGCTTTATAACTGCAAATATGCCATATTGAAGGAAAGAAGCCCTTCATGCGGTTATGGCAAAATCTATGATGGCAACTTTACGGGTAAGCTAATAATAGGTAATGGCGTAACTGCAGACCTTTTGTCTGCAAATGGCATAAAAGTATTAGGGGAAACTCAAATAGATGATTTATTAAGCTTATAGATGAGACTTAGATCTAATAAAAAACTGCTTGCATTATAAGTCATATTCTGATAAAATAAATGTGTTTGTTAGGTCAAATAGGCCTAAACTCTTACCTAAGGAGGTGCTCTTGATGGCTAAATGTTCAGTATGTGATAAAGGTGCTCACTTCGGAATAGCTGTGAGTCATTCTCATAGAAGATCAAATAAGATGTGGAAACCCAATATTAAGTCTGTAAAAGTTAAAGTTAACGGTGCAGCAAGAAAAATGTATGTTTGTACTTCCTGTCTTAGATCCGGAAAAGTAGAACGCGCATAAAAATCAACAGTGGGTGTCAGGGGGATCTTGACACCCGATTTTTTCATGTAATAGAGGAGTTTGTCCTATTACATTATTTGTTCATCAAAGAAAATTGACCTATTAAACGGAAAAATTGGCAATGCAATGTTTAGTTGCAGAATAAATTATAGCCCAGCAAAAGACATAAAATAATTATACAGATTGCTAATATTCCATTAGTAATAAATAGCATTATTGTCATGCCGATAGCAATCCAGAACAAGATAAACCCGATCATTCTCTTTATTTTAATCACTTCCATAGCATATGAATATATTATATAATATGCAGGAAGTCATTGTGTTATCTCATAATGTGGTCTTGTAATGCAGCCTTATATAGTTGGATTATCTGACAAGTGCCTGCTACCACATATAATCGTTGTTTATTGGCAGAATGGAGGTATAGTATGAAAGGACATGTGAATACAGACATCGGAGAAATATTAATTGATAATGAAGTGTTGGCACAATATGCTGGAGCTTCTGCAGTAGAGTGCTTTGGTGTTGTAGGTATGGCTTCTATAAATATGAAGGACGGCATTGTTAAACTGTTAAAGAGAGACAATTTAAGCCATGGAGTAAATGTTACTATTGAAGATAATAAAATCACGATTGATCTGCATATTATAGTCTCCTATGGGGTTAGCATTTCAGCAGTTGCTGATAATTTAATCAGTAATGTCAAATATAATGTGGAGGAATTCTCAGGTATTGAGGTCAAGAAGATCAACATATTCGTAGAAGGAGTCAGAGTTATAGACTGACGCTGGGAAGACTGCATTTAAGGAGGAAAAATCAGTGATTGTTAAAACGATAGATGCAAAAACATTTAAAAAAATGTTTCTTGCTGGAGCAGCATGTATAGAAGCTAAAAAAGAATATATTAATGAACTTAATGTATTCCCAGTACCTGATGGTGATACTGGTACGAATATGACATTGACTATCATGTCAGCTGTCAAGGAGGTAAACAGTCTAAGCGATCCTTCCATTGAAGAACTAGCAAAGGCAATTTCAGGTGGTTCACTTCGTGGAGCTAGAGGAAATTCTGGAGTAATCCTATCACAGCTGTTCAGAGGATTTACTAAGGAGATTAGAGATTATAAGGAGCTTAATGCTACTGTAATTACCAATGGCTTAATGAAAGCAGTGGAGACTGCCTATAGGGCTGTTATGAAGCCTAAGGAAGGCACAATCCTTACTGTTGCCAAGGGTGCGGCTGAAAAAGCAGCTCAGCTTGTTCTAGAGACTGACGATCTAGTTTATTTTAGTAGGGAAGTTATAGAACATATGGAAAAGGTACTAGAGATGACTCCTGAGCTACTTCCTGTGCTAAAGGAAGCTGGAGTAGTCGATTCTGGCGGACAGGGATTATTAGAGATTGTTAAGGGAGCTTATGATGCTCTATTAGGTAAAGAAATATCCCCAATAAGTATTGCTAAAGAAGAAAGTACATCAAGCGGAATCAACATGGAGAGGCTTGCTTTAGAAGATATTAAATTTGGTTATTGTACCGAATTTATCATAATGGTAGAAAAAGAATATAATGAAAAGACTGAGATAGATTTTAAAAAATATTTGGAAACAATCGGTGATTCTATAGTAGTCGTATCGGATGATGACATTGTCAAGGTGCATGTACATACGAACGACCCAGGCTTAGCAATACAAAGGGCATTAACGTATGGATCACTGACTAATATGAAGATAGACAATATGCGGGAAGAGCATAATGAAAGGGTAATTAAGGATGCACAAAAGGCTGCCGCAGAGGCTAAGACTTCAAAGGATAAGCCTAAAGAGCAAAAACCAAGAAAGAAGGCTGGATTTATAGCTGTATCCATGGGAGAGGGATTGGGTGAAATCTTCACCGGACTAGGAGTTGACTACCTAATTGAAGGTGGTCAGACCATGAATCCCAGTACAGAGGATATGCTAAATGCCATTAATGAGGTTAATGCTGATACAATCTTTATATTGCCTAATAATAGTAATATAATACTTACTGCAGAACAGGCAAAGCAGTTAACCGAAGATAAGAATATTGTTGTAATTCCTTCAAAGAATGTTCCTCAGGGAATAACAGCAGTAATTAATTTTGTATATGATAAATCTCCCGAGGAGAATGCAGAAAGAATGACCGGGGAGATGAACAAGGTGAAATCAGGTCAGGTGACCTACGCTGTTCGCGATACCAGTATTGATGGTAGAGAGATTAAACAGGGTAATATTATGGGAATTGGAGACAAGACAATTATGTCTGTGGGTGAAGATGTAAGAAGCACCACAATCTCACTTGTACAAAGCCTTGTAGATGACGAATCTGAATTAATTAGTCTCTACTATGGAGAGGAAATTAATGAAGAAGAGGCAAATGCAGTTGCTGATGAGCTAATGGATCTATATCCAGATTTGGATGTTGAGGTTCATTACGGTGGCCAGCCAATTTATTATTATCTCTTATCAGTTGAATAGTGTTGGTAAACTAAAGAAAAAGGATTAAATAAGTGGTTCGCTCATTGACGAGCCACTTTTTATCTTATAATTGTAAAGTTCTTTCTATAGTGCATTGTGAATTATAAGGAAAAGTAGGAGGATGAAAATGGACAAAACGCCAAGAGCGGGAGAAATTTTTTATCTTACTAAGGACAAGCCCTATCAAATCATTACAATGGGAATACATAAAGAAACCTGTGAAAACATGGTTATTTATCAGGCCTTATTTGGGGATTATGGCACCTATGTCTTGCCCCTATCTAAGTTTATGGATGAAATCAAAGGCAAGGCTGAAAAGACATTATTTAATGAAAAAGAAGAGACTGATAAGTCATTATCAAATGAAATAGAAGAGAATGATAAGACAATATTTAATGATAAAGAAGAGGCTGACGAATCTCAGGGAGAGATAAATTCAATATTATTAAGCTTTTTGGAAGCTGATAGCTATAGCAGTAAGCTAGAGGTCATCACCTCTAATATGAAAGCAATTGATGACAAATTAATTAATAACATGGCAGCTTCACTAGACTGTACAGTAGATGATGGACCTATTGACCAAAGATTACATGGACTTATGTATTGCTTAAAGCAGTTAAGCCGTTTTGAAATTAGAAGGTGAAATCCATCTAATGAATATAATAAGGTAGGTAAGAATATGAGCCATTATTTTATTGAAGATAAAAATCTAAAAGAAGATAGAAAAAAGATTGAATATAATTTTAAAGATAATAAATTTGTATTTACCACAGATGCAGGTGTATTTTCAAAGGATCACATTGATCCGGCTACAGATATTTTACTAAACACTATACCCCCTCTTTCAGGAACGTTACTTGATATGGGCTGTGGATATGGATGTATAGGAATAGTCTTGGCTAAAACCTACTCTCTACAGCTGACTCAAGCAGATATTAATCAATTAGCCTTAGATCTTACGAAAAAAAATTGTATTGATAATGGACTTAATTCAAATATCTTAAAATCCAATTGCTTTGATAATATATCATCCTCATTTGATACAATTGTTATAAATCCTCCCATTCATGCTGGTAAGGCTATTACTTATAAAATGTATGAGGATTCCTATTCGCATCTAAATAATGGTGGGAAATTATATATTGTAACCTTAAAAAAACACGGAGCAGAGACTACCAAAGCAAAACTAAATAGCATCTTTGGAAATTGTGAGACCCTTTACAAAAAGAAGGGACATTATGTTTTCTGCTGCACCAAAACCCTATAATAAAAGATATAAGTAAAAGATAAAAATGGCCTATTTCAAATATATTAATTGGAGGCTGCCGCAGAAATGTAAGAGGGGGTGTATATGTTCCAATCATGCACATTTAGGAGAACTGTTTGCTATGATTTGTATTATCGTAAGCGGACTTTAGTCCAATTAAGATTTACAAATCATCGTAAACTGTACTACTAATCAGTGTGTGATGGAATATATACACTCCCTTAATTATTTCTGCGACAGACTCCTAAGTTCTTGCGATAGAAAGTTCATCCAATTACATAAAAGGCACTCCGCTAGGGATGTATTTACTCTAGGTTAAGCTTTCTCTTGAAGATGTAATTAGTTACAAAATAGAAGACTCCACAAAAGATTGTTGCAATGGCAATGCTGAATGGGAATACTAATTGAGGTATTGCTTCTAGTTCCGCAAAGGATGTGCCAGCCAGACTTGCCCAAACAACAAGGATTAATGTAACTATTATTTGCGCGATAACATTTATTCCTATATAGGATAGGAAAGATCCCAGAACCTTATGTCCATTAAATAGATGCCCGATGGCAATAGATACATATATAAGCAGTATCTGCTGAAACATACTTATCAGTATCATTATCATGAACTCCACAATTATGAGGATGTACTTACTTCCAAAGTTCAGCTTAAGCATGGTTATTGTTTTGTCTATAATTTCATTTACGAACCGCATAGACTCTGAGCTTCCAAAGAATATCAGTAGTGAAACCATTACTACTAATACGCTAACTATATTCCATAATAAAGATACTATAAGCTTGGAGTTAATAAGCTGTGACGATTTTACTGGTAATGTAAACATAAGATAACCCTCGTCAGACATAAGGTTCTTATAAAAACGAATAATCATAATTACAAAAGTAACAACTATAGTAGCAATTATTGATATGACATAGGCGGCAATTGAAAATCCTAATACGATATTAAGTGTATCGCTATATATATCAATTGATGTTAATATACGATTCAAAAGAGATAAAACTAAGATAATAAAATACATTGGTAAAAAAAGTCTGCCGGTAGCATTTGTCTCATGCTTTATTAGTTTTCCTAACATTTGAACACCTCCCTGAATAATGAATCTATGGATTTACCTTCTTTTTCTCGAATATCATCCACTGGAGCATGGAGGACTAGACGACCATCCTTTATAAAAATTACCTCATCAAGCACACTTTCTATATCTGCAATCAGATGAGTAGAAATGATAACAGTGGCTTTCTCGTCATAATTAGTGATGATGGTATTAAGAATATAATCTCTGGCTGCTGGATCAACTCCACCGATTGGCTCATCTAAGCAATACAGATCGGCTCTACGAGACATAACCAGTATGAGCTGAACCTTTTCCTTGGTCCCCTTTGATAGAGTCTTCAAACGTTTGTTGGGATCAAGATTAAGTCTTTGCAGCATATCATAGGCTCTCGCCTCCTCAAAATCCTCATAAAAGTCCTTGAAGAATGATATGGCATCTGATACCTTCATCCAATCAGGAAGGTAGGTTCTTTCAGGAAGGAAGGAGATAATCTTCTTACTCTCGATACCAGGCTCCATACCTGCAATGTGGATATCTCCTTGGTCAGGAACCAATAATCCATTTATTATTTTTATTAAAGTGGTCTTTCCGCTGCCGTTAGGCCCCAAAAGGCCGATAATTCTGCCTCTTTCTAAGCTCAAATTAACATCTGAGAGGGCAGTGATAGATCCAAATTTCTTGCTAAGTGATCTGCAATCTAATATAACACTCATATCTAACTCCTATCTGCGTATAACGCTATTTTTTATTTTTTCTCTGCTACCTGATTTACATATGATATTATCTCGTCAAGTTCAAGTCCCAGTAGCTTCATTCTGTCTAAGAATTCTTCTATAATTCTGGTAATATACTGCTTTTTAAGTTGCTTAATTAAGTCCTCATCAGAGGTTATAAACCTGCCAGTGGTTCGATTGGTATAGACTAATCCGTCTCGCTCCAATTCTGTCATTGCTCTTTGCATGGTGTTTGGATTTACTGTAGCTTGAGCCGCCAAGTCTCTGACTGAAGGTAGCTTATCTCCGGGTTTGTAGTTACCCGATATGATTTCTGCCTGGATTTGATCTACCAGCTGTAAGTATACGGGCTTATCAGTATTTAGTTCCCATGACATTTCTTCAACTCCTTTCATAATATCTGTATCACTGTCTTAGTGTATTAGTTGCTTAATACAACAATACAATAAAAAAATTTATATGTCAATACCCATTTTAAAAATAATTTCAATCTTTTCCAATTTGCTTTAATGGTTTATAATATACAATACAACCTACTTTATAGGTCATACTAAGTAGATACGATTCTAATTAGAAACATTAGTGGAGTGAATGATTTGAAGTACAATGATAGCATAGTGAAAATTAAAGGAATAGGAGAAAAGACTCAAAAAACCTTTGGGAGAATTGGCATTGAGACTGTTCAGGATTTATTGGAGCACTATCCAAGGGATTATGAGGAGTTTGGTATGCCTATTCCTATTGCTAAGGTAAATGAGGGTAGTGTGGTTACTATAGAGGCCTATTTGGGTATAACACCAAGGCTTAAGCGTGTCCGTCATTTGCAGATACTTAATGCACAGGTAAGAGATAGCTCGGGTACCTTGCTACTTACCTGGTTTAATATGCCCTTTCTAAAGAATAGGCTTCATATGGGAACCAATTATTTATTTAGAGGCAAGGTGACGATCAAGAACGGTGCGCTAGTAATGGAGCAACCTAAAATATATAGCAAAAATGAATATTTTAAACTCTTGAATGTACTCCAGCCCATCTATCCCTTAACCGATGGGCTTACCAATAATTTGATTGTAAAATCCATGCATGAGGTCCATAAGCATCTGGAATTTGCTAAGGATTATATACCAAAAAGAATTAGTAGAGAATACTCCTTAATGGATAGAACTAAGGCTTTAAAGGAGATTCACTTCCCTAAGGATAGAGACAGTATGAGAAGAGCTAGGGAGCGTCTAGCATTTGATGAGTTCTTCCTTTACTCTCTAGCCTTAAGAAGGTTGAGAGACAGTAAGGTGTTAAGCGCTTCAGAATATCCAATGCAGACGGTAAAGGAATGCGAGGAACTCATAGGGGCCTTACCCTACAGCTTAACTAAGGCTCAGCTATCAGTATGGGATGAAATACAGAATGATATGACCTCTGATATTACTATGAATCGTCTTGTTCAGGGAGATGTAGGCTCCGGTAAGACCATATTAGCAATACTGGCAATACTAATGGCGGTTAAGAACGGATATCAAGCAAATATAATGGTTCCCACAGAGGTGTTGGCAAAGCAGCATTATTCATCGTTTTGCAGTCTACTTGCTAGATTTAATGTGAATGTATGCCTGCTAGTAGGCTCGATGACTGCTAAGGAGAAAAGAGAGGCCTATGATATGATTAGGGACCATAGGGCTGATGTTATTGTTGGAACCCATGCCTTGATTCAGGAAAAGGTAGTATATGATAATCTAGCCTTGGTTATCACTGATGAGCAGCATCGTTTTGGAGTGAAGCAGAGGGAGGAATTGATGTCAAAGGGTAAGAAGCCTCATGTACTGGTAATGAGCGCTACACCAATTCCAAGGACCCTGGCTATAATTCTATATGGGGACTTAGATATATCCATAGTAGATGAGCTTCCTGCAAGAAGGCTTCCCATAAAGAATTGTGTTGTCAATACTAGTTATAGACCAACTGCCTACAGATTCATTGAGAAGCAAGTGGCCATGGGAAGGCAGGCATATGTGATTTGCCCTATGGTGGAAGAGAGTGAGATGATAGAGGCAGAGAATGTTATAGACTATACCCAGCAGCTTAAGGAGGCCATGGCCCCTGGCATATCTATAGAGTATCTTCATGGTAAGATGAAGCCTAAGGAAAAAAATGAAATTATGGAAAGGTTTTCAGATGCTAGAATTCAGGTCCTAGTATCCACCACGGTGGTAGAGGTAGGCGTAAATGTACCAAATGCCACAGTAATGATGGTGGAAAATGCGGAGCGCTTTGGTCTTGCACAGCTTCACCAGTTAAGAGGAAGAGTTGGCCGTGGTGAGCATCAATCCTATTGCATATTTGTATGTGGAACTAAAAGTAATGAGGCCAAGGAAAGACTGGAGATTCTCAATAAATCCAATGATGGCTTCTATATAGCTGAGGAAGATTTGAAGCTAAGGGGACCAGGGGATTTATTTGGTATAAGGCAAAGCGGGGATCTGGAATTTAAGATCGGAAACATATATACTGATGCATCTATACTTAAGTTGGCAGCAGAGGCTGCCAGGGGTTTAGAAGATGATGAGGTGGAGAAGATATTTATTGAAAATCCTCATTTGGAGGATAAGATTCTTAATCATACTAGTGGCACATTGTAAGTTTTCGCTCCTATAAGAGCATATAAAGAAGAGGTAAATTATGATAACAGTAGACAAGCCAACCGAGAGAAGAGAAGACTCATTATTATCAGTAGTTATACCTGTATATCAGGAAGGAAGCCATATAAGAACTACTATTAAGACTATTGAGAATGTATTGATAGAAAATCATATTATATATGAGTTTATACTAGTTGATGATGGTTCAACTGATAATACATGGAGGGAACTGAAAAAACTTGCAGATGGTAACGACAGAATGTCAATTCTTCGACTTAGTAGGAATTTTGGTAAAGAAGCTGCCCTATGTGCAGGCCTTGATTATACTAAGGGAGATATGATATTGGTCATGGACTCGGATCTTCAGCATCCCCCCGAAATAATACCACAAATGGTTAGTGCTTGGCTAAATGANGGCTATGATGTAGTAGAGGGTATAAAGCATTCCCGTGGGAAGGAGAATTTCTTTTATCGGACTTGTGCTAGATTTTTCTATTATTTAATATATAAGTCATCGGATGTTAACCTTGATAGGGCCTCTGATTTTAAGTTGTTGGATCGTAAGGTGGTTGAGGCCTGGAAGGAGTTACCTGAGCGAGCGGTATTCTTTAGGGGNATGTCAGCCTGGCTGGGNTATGAACGGAAGGAGATAGAATTTGATGTAGCAGAAAGGGTGAATGGTAGTACCAAATGGTCCCTGCTTCGCCTGATACGGCTGGCTGCAAATGCTATTACATCATATACATCTGTACCTTTACATTGTATTACCTTACTTGGGATTATAATGTTCATAGGAGCAATTTTGATGGGGATTCAGACCTTATTTATGAAGTTATCCGGTAAGGCCAGCGATGGCTTTACTACTGTGATTCTTCTACAGTTGATAATAGGTAGCTCCATAATGACCAGTCTGGGAATTATAGGCATTTATCTTACTAAGATATATAAGGAGGTTAANGNAAGACCTAGATATCTCATTTCTGACTATATCAGAGGTGGTGATGATAAATGATAGGCTTAATATATCTAATACTCTGTTTCGGCGTAGGATGGGGAATATGTAGCATTTGCTTACCAGAGCTATATAGCTCTACCGGCTCAACATATGATAATAGAGCCATCAAATTAAGCTCATATATATTGCTTCTTCCTGTCTGGTTTACATTAGGTGTGCTTTCCATGACCTGGCTAGTATATCTAATAGCCTTACTGGCTTCATCTATGGAGGCACCGCTTATAATAGCAAATGCTATTACAATGCCCCTGGCTTTTGTGTTCTTTCTAGTTATCTACTATCTAAATAAAAGTAAAAACAAACTTAGGGGCGGTTCCTTACTCTGCCANGATAAAAGGACAAGAGCTAAGGAAGGGATTATATTTGGGCTAGTAACAGTTCTAGCAATTATTCTGATGTGGTCAACCTTTTATGTTAAGGATGGTCAACTTAATATCGGAGTATCAGTGTTCAGCGATTTTTCACCACACATTGGAATGATAAGAAGCTTCTCCTATGGCAATAATTTTCCCACATCATATTCTCATTTTGCAGGAGAGGATATCAGATATCATTTTATGTTTCAGTTCTTGGTGGGAAATCTGGAGTTTTTGGGGATGCGTATTGATTATGCTTTTAACATTCCCAGCATACTAAGCTTTATTAGTGCATTTATGCTCCTTTATGTACTTGCATTAAAGATTAGTGGTAGACTATTATCAGGGGCACTTGCCTTGTTATTCTTTGCCTTTAGAAGTGGAAAGGCCATATTTTTATATATCCAGAGAGTTCCTAAGGGGGAGAGTGTTCTAAAGTCCTTATGGTATAATACTAACTTTATAGGTGACACACCCCATGAGGATTGGGGTTTATGGAATTTGAATGTATACTGTAATCAGAGGCATTTGGCCTTCGGTCTAACGGTTATGTTTTTTATAATATTTATGTTTCTTCCTCATCTTTATGAGATGTTTGAAAGTGTAAGCTATCAGTATAAAAGCTTTCAGACTAAAAAAACCAGCAAGTCCTACCAGATTTGGAATACTATTCGATACGCTTTTTTTTCTAAAGAGGGATGGAAAGTTATAAATTTAGCTTGTCCACTTTTCTTGGGGATTTTGCTTGGTAGTCTATCGTTTTTCCATGGGGCAGCAGTTATTGGATGCCTTCTTGTGCTATTTGTGCTAGCTATATTTTCCTTGAGGCGATTGGAGTTCTTAATAACAGCGGTAATAGCAGTTATACTATCCAGTTTACAGAGTTCCCTATTTATTGATGGCTCCGCTATTGCTCCCAAGCTATTATTTGGCTTTATTGCAGAGAATAAAACCTTGTTCGGGGTAGTAGCCTACTTGGAGCAACTACTAGGTGTCTTACCCTTAGTAATTATTTTGGCCTTTATATTTGGAAGGAAGATAGAACGCTACCAGATTATGGCCTTTTCTGCGCCTTTAGTATTTGCCTTTACAGTATCCCTAACTGTGGATGTTACGGTTAACCACAAATACATTATGATGAGCTGCATTTTACTAGGTATTCTAGCATCAGTATTTATTACAAGCATACTTGACAAGAAGAGTGTAGTTTTTAAGCTAGCTGGTATAATGCTAGTTCTTATGATGACTTTAACAGGAATTTATGATTTTGTTACTGTCCTTACAAAGAACTTCAGGGAGGGAAGGGTCATACTTGATATGAAACATCCTACTACGGACTTTGTTAGAGAAAACAGTGATTCTAAGGATATCTTTCTTACAGACTCCTATACCATCAATCAGGTGGTATTTGGCGGGGCCATGCTATACCAGGGACATCAATATTATGCATGGTCTGCTGGCTATGATACATATTATAGGGACATAATGGTTGCCAGCATGTACCAAGCAAGCTCTCCTAGAGAGCTTGATAAGCTGGTGAGGGAGAATAATATCAGCTATATTATTGTGGATTATGGCAACCGGACTAGCATGGATTATAACTTAAATGAAGATAATATTCGTGCCACCTATGAATGTGTATATGAGACAGGCAGTGATGAATGGGATCTGTCAATATTTGATACAAGTAAGAGGATTTATCAAGAATAAGAATAGTAAATATCAATACACTTATTCGTTAAAATATAAAATCAGGAAGAGGGTTGAAACATGAAATTCAAATATGTAATAGTAGGTGCTGGACTAGCAGGACTTACCATGGCAGAAAGAATAGCCAATGTAATGAATGAGAAGGTTCTAGTAATCGAAAAAAGAAGTCATATTGGCGGTAATGTNTATGATTCATACAATGACGATGGGATTCTAATTCACAATTATGGACCTCATATTTTCCATACTAATGACAAAGGGGTATATCAATATTTATCCAAATTTACAAAATGGAATGATTTTTGGCATAGGGTACTTACCTATGTGGATGGAAATCTTGTTCCCATGCCTATTACAGTCGAGACCATCAACAAGCTCTATAATCTCAACCTTAGCTGCTCGCAGGTTGAGGAGTTCTTAAAGGAGCAGGCAGAGGATATTAGTGAGATTAAGACCAGTAGGGACGTGGCCTTAAGTAAGGTAGGCCGGGATATATATGAGAAGATATTTGAGACCTACACAAGAAAGCAATGGGGTGTTGATCCCGGAGATCTTGACACCTCTGTAATATCTAGAATCCCAATTCGCTTGAATCGTGACACCAGATATTTTGCAGATAAATATCAGGGGATGCCAAGCCATGGATACACACGGATGTGTGAGAATATGGTTGCCAATAAAAATATCAAAATAATGCTAAACACCGACTATAAAGAAGTAATTGATCAAATTGAGTATGATAAGATGATCTATACAGGACCTACAGATGAATTCTATAATTATAAGCATGGTAAATTATCCTACAGAAGTATACAATTCCAATTTGAAACCTTTGATAAAGAGGAGTTTCAAGAGGCGCCGGTAGTCAACTACCCCAATGATTATGATTATACCCGTATCACTGAATTCAAGAAGCTGACCTGGCAGGAGCACAAAAAGACCACTATCTGCAAAGAATTTCCCTGCTCAGAGGGTGAGCCCTATTATCCTTTCCCTACCAAGGATTGCAAGGCAAGATTTGCCCTATATGAGGAGGACATGAAGAAGGAAGAAAACGTATTATTCTTAGGCCGTCTCGCCGAGTATCGCTATTACAACATGGACGCAGTAGTCAGACGGGCCCTGGATTTATTCTTAGAAGTATCTTCTTAATGGTGACAAGCGCCATTAAGAAAGTACTAAGCAGTTTTGTTTACTAGGCACCATTAAAGGAGGCCATGATGGCTGGGGAGGAGGTAGTATGGCTAAGTTATATATTGTTATACCAGCATATAATGAGGAAGAGAATATCGAGGATATTGTTAGGGACTGGTATCCAATAGTAGAGAAGATTGGTAATGGTAGTAAATTAGTCATTATTGATGATGGTAGTAAGGATTCAACTTATGATATTATGAAGGACCTGGCCAGAACCCGTGAGGCTTTTGAGCCACTTACTAAGCCAAATGGAGGTCATGGGGCTACAGTTTTATATGGCTATAATTATGCTGTAGATAATGGTGCTGATTATGTCTTTCAGACGGATTCTGATGGGCAGACTATTCCGAATGAATTCTGGTCTTTCTGGGAAGTTAAAAATGATTGGGATATGTGTATAGGTGAAAGGAAGGGAAGGCAGGACGGATTAGCCCGTGTGCTTGTAACAAAGACATTAAAATTCGTTCTATGGCTCTGCTTTCATGTAAGGGTAAAGGATGCTAATACACCATTTAGACTGATGAAGTCATCTGTCTTGCAGGAGCAATTAGCTCTTATACCGGAAGGGTATAATCTCTCTAATGTGCTAATTTCTGTTATCTATGCTAGGAGAGGCCTGAGGGTTTTGTATAAGCCGATAACATTTAGGCCTAGGCAGGGCGGTGTAAACTCCCTTAATATGAAGAGGATTATAAGAATCGGAAAGCAAGCGGTTCTTGATTTTAGGAGAATTAATAAACTGCTTAAGAAAGAGAATATATAGAAGATAAAATCATATTGCATCTAGAGTAATCCAGGAGGTAAATAAATTGTATATATTATTAATGGCTAAGAATCAGCCTCTAGTTGATAAGCTTTTATTAGGAGAGGACATGCTGCCCTTTATGCAATGGTGGCTACTAATCTTAATATTAGGCCTTATATTTATGCCCTTATCAAGCTTGATATTCTCAAGCCTGGCTGACAGGGGCTATCTATTTTCTAAAACTTTAGGAATAGCCATAACAGCCTATATAATGTGGCTGCTTTCAGCAATAAAAGTTATGAAATTTACCACTGTCTCCTGTGTAATATCCTTAGGTATTGGATTTATAATTAATTTCTTTATTGTAATATATTTTAAGTATTTCTATAAGCCTACTGCTAGTAGTCTATATGGTGAGAAAAACCTACTGTCAATATATTTTAGAAAAGAAAATATTAAGATTTATATAACTGAAGAACTCTTGTTTTTTCTACTATTCTTAGTATTTACCTATATAAGGGGCTTTAAGCCTGAGGCTTATGGAACTGAGAAGTTCATGGACTATGGTTTTATGACATCCATGATGAGAAGTGATTATATGCCCCCGCAGGATTTTTGGTTTAGTGGTAGCCAGCTAAATTATTATTATGTCGGACAATTTATAGCAACATTCCTGACCAGGCTATCATTTGTAGAGGTATCTCATGGATATAACCTTATGCTGATGATGACTGGGGCCTTTGCCTTTGTGCTTCCCTATTCTATTGTCTATAATTTAGTATTTAGATATAGGGAGAAAAGTGGAAAGGGGTCTAAGGGGTCTAGATTATCTGCTAGTATTGGTGGATTACTAGGAGGAGCCGGGGTATGTATTGCAGGTAATATGCACTATCCCATATTCGGATTAATAATACCCGCATTTAAAAAGATCACAAGTAATGTAAAGACTAGCTATTCTTATTGGTTTCCTAATGCTACCAGGTATATAGGATATAATCCTGATACCAACGATAAGACAATCCATGAGTTTCCGGCTTATTCATTTATTCTTGGGGATCTTCATGCCCATGTGATAAATGTATTGTTTGTGTTGACCTTGCTGGCTATATTACTAGCTTGGTTATACAAACAGACTGATAGATATCGTGATTTCAAGGGGGTTAAGGAGGAGGTCCTTAATCCACAGGTTATAATTATTGGCTTCTTTATCGGATTGTTTCATACCACAAACTTTTGGGATTATCCAATATATTTTGTGGTATCTGGGGCTATAATTTTATTTTCCAATATGATTGTATATGGCTTTAAGTGGAAGGCCTATTGGCTTACAGGTATTCAAGGGCTTGTTATATTTCTACTGGGAGAACTTTTTGCCTTACCCTTTACACTGCAATTTAATCAGATATCAGCATCTGCTCTCTTGGCAGAAAGCCATACACCCTTATATCAGTTTATGGTCTTATGGGGGCTTCCAATAATAACTGTCTTTACCTTCATTATAATAACGATTATTGATGATGTAAATAAAAGGGCAGAGGTAAATAATGGTAATAGAAAGAAAAGGGACAAGAGTAAACCTATACCATGGCTGA
>JGI24710J26742_10000467_pt1 | contig 37482 bp, 27 predicted proteins | sample BioPla2DNA2_FD_26742 | JGI IMG/M metagenome (IMG submission 26742)
GCCTCTAACTGCAAATCCGGGGTAATATCCAAAGATACGAAAAAGCCAACTATCTCGCAATGATTTAGTTGGCTTTATTTTGGTGATTACTGAATGTCCCTAAATTAACCCTCAAGAAGAGCAAAGGGGCGCGGAACTTTTTCTGTTCAGCGCCCCTTTGAATGATAACCCCTTGGGCTAAATCCCTTGACTCACAAGGTAATCGTTAGATATACATGTTGATGATTGCCTCGTAGAGTTCCTGCTTCCCGCTAATCTGCTTGGGTTCGCGACCCAACTTGACCGCGTAGTCGCGGAGATCTTCGAGCGACAGCTTGCCCTCTTCAAACTCCTTACCCTTGCCACTGTCAAACGAGGCGTAACGATCGGACAACATCTGCAGGTAGGGTGATTTCTCCAGCACGTCTGCCGCGATTTCCAAGGCGCGGGCAAACGTGTCCATCCCTGAGATGTGCGCGATGAAGATATCCTCCAGGTCGGTGGAGTTACGACGCGTCTTGGCATCGAAGTTGGTGCCTCCGCCCTGTAGCCCTCCGGCGCGAAGGATGATCATCATCGCCTGGGTGAGTTCGTACAGGTCAATGGGGAACTGGTCGGTATCCCACCCGTTCTGGTAATCACCCCGGTTGGCATCAATCGAACCCAGCATGCCCATGTCGGCGGCGCACTGCAATTCGTGTTCGAACGTGTGCCCGGCCAGGGTCGCGTGGTTCACCTCGATGTTAATTTTGAAGTCCTTGTCCAACCCGTGGGCCCTGAGGAAGCCGGCAACCGTCTCCACGTCGAAGTCGTACTGGTGCTTGGTGGGCTCCATTGGCTTGGGCTCGATAAAGAAGGTGCCTTTGAACCCCTTGGAACGCGCGTAATCGCGGGCTTTGCCCAGCATCATCGCCAGGTGCTCTTTCTCCCGCTTCATATCGGTGTTCAACAGGGACATGTACCCTTCGCGTCCTCCCCAGAAGACGTAGTTTTCACCACCCAGCTCGATGGTCGCGTCGAGCGCGTTCTTGATTTGGGTGGCAGCGTAGGCAACGCTTTCGAAATTGGGGTTGGTGGCCGCCCCGTTCATGTACCTCTTGTGTCCAAACACGTTGGCCGTCCCCCAAAGAAGCTTGATACCGGTCTCGGCCATCCGCTCCTTAGCGTACGCCACGATCGCTTTCATGTTGGCTTCGTACTCCTCGATGGAGTTACCCGGATCAATCAGGTCCACGTCGTGGAAGCAGTAGTACTCGATGCCTACTTTTTGCATGAACTCGAACCCGGCGTCCAGCTTATACTTGGCGATTTCGAGCGCGGAGGCGCCTTCCGACCAGGGGAAAGTTTTCGTCCCCGACCCAAACGGGTCTCCTCCATCGGCGCATAGCGTGTGCCAGTAGGCCATTGAGAACTTGAACCAATCTTTCATCTTGCGTCCGTAGACCACTTTTTCGGGGTCATAGTAGCGGAAAGCTAACGGGTTGCGGCTCTCCTTGCCCTCGAACTTGATCTTCCCGATTTCCGGGAAAAACTCTTTTCTTTCTTTGTTTTTTGTCATACTTAAAAATGTTAAAAGGTTATTGATGCATATCGTTTTACAAATGTTGTATTAAACGGTTCCAGCGTTGGTATGCTTGTTGGTATTGCTCCCTCTTCGCGTGGTTCGGCTCCACCACCTCGATCCTCTTAAGTGAACCGAACGCCTCTTCCGGGGAAGCGTAGATGTTGGCCCCGATGCCCGCCGCCTTCGCGGCACCGGCCGCGCCGTCGGTATCGTATAGCTCGATCACGGCCCCGCTTGTCGATGCGAGGGTCTCACGGAAGATGGGACTCAAGAACATATTGGCGTTCCCTGCACGAATCACCTTGATGTCCACCCCCATTTGCTGCATGACCTCCATGCCGTAAACGAAAGAGAAGACAATCCCTTCCTGGGCAGCCCGGAGGAGGTCCGGTAGACCGTGAATGTTGAAGTTGATACCATGGAATGAACTTCCCGGGTCTCTGTTCTCAAGTACCCGTTCCGCCCCGTTCCCGAACGGGATGACCGAGATGCCCCTGGCTCCAATGGGCGATTGGGCGGCGAGCCGGTTCATATCCACGTAACTCATCTCCCCGGGTACCATGTTCTTTCGAACCCAGGAGTTCAGGATGCCGGTCCCGTTGATGCAGAGCAGTACACCCAATCGGGTTTGATCGGGTTTATGGTTCACGTGGGCGAAGAGGTTCACCCGCGATAGCGGGTCATACGCCACCTCATCCAGCACCCCGTATACTACGCCCGACGTGCCGGCGGTAGAGGCGATCTCCCCGGGGTTAAAGACGTTCAGTGACACCGCGTTGTTGGGCTGATCACCCGCGCGGTAACTGATTGGCGTTCCCTCTTTTAACCCCACCTCCGCGGCGGCTGCCGCCGATACGGTACCTTGAATACCGAACACTGGAACTATGGGGGGGATAAACGAATCCTCGAAACCGAAATAGTCCATCACGTCACGTGATACCTGGTTCTCCTTGAAATCCCAAAAGATGCCTTCGGATAACCCCTCCACGGTGACCGAGATATCTCCGGTGAGCTTCATAGCGATGTAATCGCCAGGCAGCATGATCTTGTGGATGCGCTCGTAGAGCTTCGGTTCGTTATCCTTTACCCAAGCCAACTTCGCCGCGGTAAAGTTTCCGGGAGAGTTGAGCAGGCGAGAGAGGGCTCGCTCCTCACCAATCGCTTGAAACGCTTTTTCGCCGTACGGCACCGCGCGACTATCGCACCAGATAACGGCAGGGCGTAGAACTTTATGGTTCTCGTCTACCATCACCAGTCCGTGCATCTGCCATGAGATACCAATCGCTTTAACCTGTTCGGGTTTCGCCCCCGACTGTTGCATCACCGACGCGTGAGCCAGTTTCAGGTTTTCCCACCACATGGCCGGGTCTTGCTCGGCCCACCCGGGTTGTTCGGCATGCATTGGCATCTCTGCCTTTGGGAAGTAGTCCGATGCCGCGATTTCCCCGGTTTTTATCTCGATCAGGGAGGCTTTTACCGACGAGCTCCCAATGTCGTATCCAAGTACATACATGATTCTCTTTAGTTATGGTGTTTCAAGTTCAGTCGTATCTGTTTCAGCTCGTCCAATTCATGAACGGGACGTTCTATATCGTAAGGGATCGGCATCCCCGAGTAGGTTTGAAAGTAGAGGAGGCAGGCGTCTTTCCACCAAACGGCATCGCGGGCATGAATTTTGAGTTTCGACTGCACCTGTTTGAAACGGACTTCGTCGACAAATTGTTCTGCACGGTCCCACACCTTCTGGAACTCCCTCACCTGTTGGACGCCCAGGTCGTACCGGTAACATAGTTCGTCCCAAAGGGTGCGTCCGCTCTTCATCTCGTGATCCCAGGGCACGTGGTGAAACCAGAGGATAAGCTCTTCTGGGCAGCGGGTAACGTCGTTGAATTGCTCATTTAAGGGGGAGTGATATTGCGAAACGGCATCACTCCCGTTGGTGGTTCGGTCGAATCCGATTCCCGTCGTGCTCGCGTTGTGGTAGTAGCGCGGTAGCCAGTCGGCCCTTGCTCCTGGTACATCGCACCAGGGTTCCGGCCCGTAGTGGTGGTCCCACGCGAAGATATGGTGTAGCCCCAGCGGCATCATGTAGTTCACGGTGGTCTCCCATGACTGGAGCATCATCTCTTTCACGGGAGCGACAAACGATGCCTCTTTCGTGAAGGTCATCCTGAGCCACTCCTCCGCGATCTGGTCGGCCGTCAACCGGTGGTTCCAGGCCAGCCGCCCGAAAGCGTACCAGTTGGCTTGGGCGAAGTGATGACCACACCAGTTGGTATCTTCCCCGATATTGGCCACTCCCGCGATGGCGGTCACCGAACCGGGTGAAAGGGCGGAGAATAGGCTCCCGTCTGTCGTCTTTGCCACGGTAGAGCCGGGGCCTTGGCAGTAGGTTTCGCTTTCAAAGAACTCCTTCCACTGCGTGGCGAGGAACACGAGGTGGTTTGAGAAGCCAAGGTACTCCTGCGTGATTTGCAGCTCGGGCATCAGCAACGTCTGTTCCATCGCCCCGAAGAGCGGGCTAAACGGCTCCCTTGGTTGAAAGTCGACCGGCCCATTTTTGACCTGAACGATCACGTTGTCGCGGAATGAACCGTCCAGTGGTTTAAATTCTTGATACGCTTGCTTGGCCCGGTCCTCGCGGGTGGGGTTGTAAACAAATGCGCGCCACATCACCACACCCCCGTGTGGTTTCAAGGCGTCGGCCAGCATGTTGGCCCCGTCGGCGTGGGTACGACCGTAATCCTGAGGTCCGGGTAACCCTTCGGAGTTGGCTTTCACCAGGAAACCGCCAAAGTCGGGTATCAACCGGTAAATCTCTTTCACCTTCTCGTTCCACCATTCCTGTACCTCTTTATCAAGCGGATCGGAATGTTTCAAACCCCCCAGCTCGGCGGGCGATGAGAAGTTGATGGAGAGGTACACCTTGATGTGGTATGGGCGTAGCTCGTTGGCGACTACCCGCACCTTCTCCAGGTATTCCGGGGTGAGGATCGAGGGGCTGGCGTTCACGTTGTTCAACACCGTCCCGTTAATCCCGATGGACGCGTTGGCCAGCGCGTACTCCTTGTACCTCGGGGAGATGATATCAGGCAGCTCATCCCATTTCCAGATGGAGTAGCCGGCGTAGCCCCGCTCCACGGTCCCGTTGAGGTTGTCCCAGTGGTTTAGCAGCCGAAGGTCGTAAGCGGGTGTCTCCCGGATATTTAGGCGGTCAAGTGGCTCACCCGTCTGTATTAATCGCAGGAGGTGATACGTGCCGTAGAGTAGCCCAGCCTCTTCGGCCGCGGCTACCACGGTCACCTCTCTGCCCCGGTGCGAGAGCGTTTGGATAAGGTAGCCCTCCCTGCCCAGGCTTTTAAGCTCCTTGTCGAGGGAAAAAGGGCGCAAGACCCGCTCTCCGAGGGTTCCAAGGATCAGCGTCCCGTTGTCTGTTCGCTTGGTGACGGGCAACGGTTTACCAGCCATCGCCGTCCACGCTTCTTGAAATTCCCGCGTGGCGATGGAGGCTTCCCTGCCTTGGATCGAGGTGAACGGGAGCGCTTCATCCGCTTCCAACGGTTGAAACCTTAGCCAGAGGCGGCTCCCGTCTTCCGCGGCCACTTGTCCCGGGATTAAGAGCAGGAAGAGGATCGCGTATCGTATGGTCGATCGAATCATTCGCATCATCGTCTCGTTCCCTGAATCGTTTTGATGCTCCCGTCGGCCCTATGTTCCAGCTCCACTACCTTCATGCTCCGAAGCCACGTTTTCCCTCCGGACGGAACGGAGTCGTGGTGGAACAGGTACCATTTGCCCTTGAATTCCACGATGGAGTGGTGGGTAGTCCACCCCACCATGGGGGTAAGGATTACACCCTGGTAGGTAAAGGGGCCGTAGGGATTGTCACCCGTGGCATAACAGATCAGGTGGGTGTCTCCCGTGGAGTAGGAGAAGTAGTACTTCCCGTTATACATGTGCATCCAGGAGGCTTCAAAGAAACGACGTTCGGTATCCCCTGCCGTGAGCGGTTTCCCGTTTTCATCCAGGATAACCAGGTCACGTGGTTCCTCGGCGAACTCGAGCATATCTTCCCGTAGCCGTGCCACCTTGGGGCATAGGGCCAGTTCATCTCCTTGAGGCAGGATCGCGCACTCTAGCGCTTTGTTGTTCCTGTATCGTTGTAGCTGCCCTCCCCAGATCCCCCCGAAGTACATGTAATACTCACCGTCCGGATCAGGCCAGATGCAGGGATCCATGCTGTAGCTACCTTTCATGGGATTTTCCATGGGGATAAAGGGGCCTTCAGGTTTGTCAGATATGGCCACCCCGATGCGGAATATGTCGTTCTTATCTTTCAGTGGATAGTACATGTAATACTTCCCGTGCCGGTAGGCCACATCGTTGTCCCAGAGCTGCCGACCGGCCCATGGTATATCTTCAACCTTGAGTACCACGCCATGATCGGTTACTTTGCCCTCGATATCATCCATCGAGAACACGTGGTAGTCCTTCATGTTGAAATGATCGCCGTTATCGTTCTCGGGAACCCCGCTTTCCCAGTCGTGCGACGGGTATATGTAGAGCCGTCCGTTAAAAACGTGTGCCGATGGGTCGGCCATGTAATCATCTGGAAATAAGTACCTTGCTTCTTTCATCTGTTTGCTTTTTATATGTTTAACGTTCTATTATTTCATTTTCATTGTCATTTGAAGTAGCTGCTTGCCTCGCCTCGATCTCCCGGTTGATTTCGTCAATCACGTCATCCTCCAGCTCATATTTCGAAATGATGAACATGGCCAGCATGAGTAACAGGGCGGGTATCACAGCCACCAGCCACAAGATGCCCTGTTCCACGAGCGGCGATTGTGTGGCGGTGCTTTTCTCATCGAATCCCACGAAGGCCAGCACGAATCCGGGAACTACCCCGCCCAGTGCCATGCCCGCCTTGAAGAAGATGCCCGTGAGCGCGTTCACGATGCCCGATATCCTTCGTCCGGTGACGTATTCACCGAAGGAGATCACCTCGGGAACCAGTGCCCACATGTAGCCGGTAGCCACGATTACGCCGGTTGACTTGATGAATTGGGCAACGAGTACCAACCACACCTTCGATTTGAGTGCCGGGACCACCGAGACGATGTAGAGCATGGCCATCCCGACGATCGCGATCGACAGGAAGACGTAGAACATCTGCTTCTTCCCAATGGCTCGCTTGATGGCGGGCACCATTGGCAGGAAGATAAACGCGGGGATGGAACCCAGCGCGGCGAAGTAGGGCAGCCAATCGGGTGCCTTCACGTTGTATATCATGTAGTAGGATCCCGCGGAGTTGCCGATTGACATCATCGCGAAGGCGGTGATGAAAAAGAAGGCAAGCACCCTAAGCGGGCGGTTTCGTACGAACTCCTTCCATAGGTCCGACACCTTAACCTGCTTGGTCTCTTCCTCGTCCATCACCACCCTTTCCTTGGTTTGGGTGAAGCAGAAGATGAGCAGGGCGAGTCCTGTTAGCGCGTAGATGGTCATGGTAATAAACCACGCGTTCCCCGATTCGAGGGAGTTGATTTTCCCGTCGGGCGAAAGCGATTTCACGACAATGGGGATACCGTAAGCTACGGCAAGTCCCCCCAGGTTAGCCATGAACATCCGCACGGAGGTGAGCTTGGTGATCTCGTCGGTGTCCCTCGTGAGCGATGCGTTAAGTGCTCCATAGGGTACGTTTACCAGCGTGTACGACAGCGATAACCCCACGTAGGTAATGTACGCGTAGAGCAGGGATCCCGAGAAGCCGGTCCAGAAGCAGAGGATGGCGAAGCCGGTGAGTGGGATACCGCCCAGGATGAGGTAGGCGCGATACTTTCCCAGCTTGGGATGACGCTTGTCAACGAAGGCACCCACTATGGGGTCCCAGATGACGTCTACCAGTCGCACGATAAGGAACATCACCGCGGCCGTTGCCGGGGGAAGACCATACACGTTGGTATAAAAGATAAGCAGGTATTGCGCGATTACCTGGTAGATAAGGTTTTGCGCCAGGTCGCCCGAGCCGAACCCTATTCGCTGTACCCAAGAGAGCTTATAGAAGCCTTTCGATTCGCCGGATAGTTGAGGTTGTAAATTCATGTAGTTATCATTACTAATTAATTGTTCTTTACCGTGTCTGCTCCGGTACCCGTAGCGTCGCCTCAAAGGGCGAAGCAGGTAGTCCTTGCCGGTTTTTCAGGTTCGCCTTTTCGGGGTTGTTGCCCCAAGCGTACCGAACGCTAACGGGTTCAGGTACCGAATCGCTCCAGACCACCACCTTGTTGTCTTCTATCGAAGCGTTAGCCCAGTGGTACCTGCCGTCTGCCCCGGCTATCGCGAACCCTTCCAGTTTCTGAACCGGAAGGAGATCGTTGCTTTTGTCCCCCTCAAACGAGAGGATTAACCGGTCTCCTTCTCCCACGATGGAGTTATGTATTGGCCCGTCGGCAACCGTTTCACGCTCGCCGTACGCGAGTCGACGTGCCTGCAACGAGAGCCGTCTTCCCACCTCCTTTTTGTCGAGGGGGTGTATATCGTTCCACTCCCCGATATCGATGGTCACGACCAAACCCGTTCCCGGGGTATCTGCCACAAGCTTTCGTTGGGCCTCCCGTAATTCCGCCCAATCGCTTTCTGACGGGTATGCAGGGTCTTGCATGAAGTTGGCGAGCTGGACAATCAGGAAAGGCAGGTCGGGCTGGTTCCAGTGGGTCCGCCAATCGTTTATCAGCGCTTTCATCAATCCGTTATACTCGTTGTACCTCTCCACGTTCGACTCCCCTTGGTACCAAAGTACCCCTTTGAAGGGCACTCGTTTCAAGGGAGATATGATCGCGTTGTATAACCCGGTGGGTTTGTATTGGAAGAAGGTTTCCCCGGGGAGTGAGGGCATTCTTGCTCCCAGCCTGTACTTCCATCTCCCTTCGAGGTTAATCTCGTAGGGGTTGGCTGGTTGCTGAAAGCGTATGAGGTAGGGCTTGTCTTCAACGAAGCCCGGGAACCCTGAATGGCTAACCAACCGAACGGCGATGTTGTTCTCACCCTCCTTGAGGAGTCCCTCGGGAACGGGGTAGATTCGCGGGGGGTACTGGTAGGCGATGGTGCCGACAAAGCGACCGTTGAGGTACACCGAGTCGGCATCCACGATACAGCCCAATCTTAATAAGGCGGGTTGACCAGCAAGGTGTGGGGGAACGGTGAGTGTTTTTCGAAACCAATGTACCCCGTTGATTGGATTCACCCCATCGCTTCCCCAGGCTTTATCGAACTGTTCAACCTCTTCCCACTGGCTGTCGTCATATTCCGGTTCGTACCACTTCGCTTTTTGGCTATACCCCTCGTCTCGCTTGTAGAGGGTGTGGTGCCAGGCTTCGCGGTGCGCTCTATCGAGTCGCTTCACGCTCTCCACCAGCTCGTCGTTCCTCCAAATATCCCGTTCGTTCAAATGGGCGGGGAAAGGTTTCAGCCCCTCTTCGCTAATCCATGCCTCGGCGGGGGAACCACCCACGCTCGCGTTGATCAAGCCGATTGGCACGCCCGTGGTCTCAAAGAGCTCCTTCGCGAAGAAGTAGGCCACTGCCGAAAAAGTAAGCGCGCTCTCGGGCGTTGCCTCATGCCAGGCAGCTGGTCGGATCTCATCTCGCGGCCCGTGAAAGTCGTATGACAGGGGTACCTTCAGGTGGCGAATCATCGGGTTGCTGTAGTTGACCACCTCCTCTCGGAATTTTTCCATAACACGGTTGATAGGCAGCTCCATATTCGATTGCCCGGAGCATAACCAAAGGTCACCAATCAAGATGTTCCTTACCTCGATTTCGTTGATACGCATGGTATAGGGACCGCCCGCGGGAGTTGGTGCCAGTTGGATCGTCCATGCTCCCTTTTCGTCGGCATTTACATGGTACCTTTTTCCCAGGAAGTGAATCTCAACCTGCTCCCCGGGGTCCGCGGTTCCCCATACGGGTATTTCCGTGTCCCGTTGAAGTACCATACCGTCTGCGATCAAGACAGGCAGTTTCACTTTCGCTTCACCGTATCCAACCGTTCCTATTAAGAACAGGCAAACGAGTACTGTCTTAATCGCGGCTTTCATCTCGCTCTCTCGTTTGTTTCTCATTTATTGATTTTCTATCTCACCACCCCGGTTTCCCACGATGGGTGTGCAGGTGTTTGTCCGCGGTGGATGTAAGAGGTGTTAATCGCTTTTGGCTTGTTGTAACAAGTACAAATAGCGACAACATGTAAAAACCAAAGTTATACAATATTGTCAAAATCAAGGTAAATTATACCGAAAATAAAGTTAAATATGGATCAACAGGTCGTTTTCACTACCGTGTATACCGCATCCCTGGCCCTATTGTCATAATGAGCGGGAAGCGGGCGATCGTTTTAAGGGAGTGCTCCCATGTTTAAAAAGGGACCACTTCGCAATGAAGCGGCCCCTTTTTCATGTTTTATTGACTTCGTGATTCACACTTCCCTTGTATCTGCCTTAACTGTTTGTACCACGTAAGATCGAGGTGGCTACAGGTCGGTGATAAGCTGGTATTTCGGCACCAGCGTTTTCATGATGCTCCACCCGATAAGGTAAGCGAAAGCGCAGATGCAGAATATGATGAAGTATCCGGCTTCGATGCCCTGGAATCCCATGAACGACGTTTGCACCTTGTCCGTGTGGTCGAACAGGATGCCCGAACTTTGATTGATAAGGAAGGAACCCAGTCCACCGGCCATACCGCCGATACCGGTGATGGTGGCAACCGCGTGTTTCGGGAACATGTCGCTCACCGTGGTAAAGATGTTGGCCGACCACGATTGATGCGCCGCGGCAGCGATACCGATAATAATCACGGGTATCCATATGGATATTCTGCCCAGTGGCTGTGCGAACAGGATAAGTACCGGGAACATGGCGAAAAAGAGCATGGCCCTCATGCGCCCCTGGTAGGGATCCATCTTCTTTTTGTTCATGAAGTAAGCGGGGAAGTAGCCCGCCGCGAAGATGGAGATCATGGATATGAGGTACACCAAGAACACGTGCGGGGCGCTTTGCGTGGAGTCGAGTCCGTACACCGAGTTCAGGTAAGCGGGTACCCAGAAGAGCAGGAACCACCAAACCCCATCGGTCAGGAACTTGCCAATGGCGAACGACCAGGTTTGCCTGTATCGAATCGCCTGTAAAAAGGTAACCTTTTTCCCGCTGGTTTCACTGATCTCTTTGCCCATCAGCGTGGCGTCCGCTTCGTCGTCCTGGTTTATGTACGCCAGTTCCGCCGCGTTCACCCTCTTGCTCTTCTCCGGCTTGTCGTAAATAAACACCCAGAAGCCCATCCAGATGAACCCCAACACGCCAATCACGATAAAGGCCATCTCCCAACCCCATGCCTTTGCGATAAAGGGAATGCTTAGCGGGGCCAGCAATGCGCCAACTTGGGCGCCCGAGTTGAAAAGGCTGGTCGCGTACGCGCGGTCTTTCTTCGGGAAATACTCGGCCGTAGCCTTGATGGCGGCAGGGAAGTTACCCGCTTCTCCGATTGCTAACACCAAGCGGGCGAACACGAACAGCGTCACGCTCACCGATACCACCAACGAGACATTACCCACGGTACTAATCGCTTCTCGTGCACCCGCGAAACTCGTTGTCCATTCGCCTGCCACGATGCCCGCCGTTAACAGTCCACAGAAGGCGTGGATAACCGCCCCGAACGACCATACGCCGATGGCCCATAAGTATCCTTTCTTCGTGTCGATCCAGTCCACGAACTTCCCCGCGAACAACATCGATACTGCGTAGAAGAGCGAGAATGACCCGCTGATGGTCCCGTAATCGCTGTTTGTCCAGTGAAACTCGGGCGCTATGAAATTGGCCCACGTGAGCGATAACACCTGTCTATCCAGGTAGTTAATGGTTGTTGCCAAAAACAGCATGAGACATATCATCCAGCGGTGATTGGTCATTTTCGCTTGTCCTTCTTGAAGTTTACCCATAATTCGTTGTATTTAATATATTTAATTGTCTAATGCTAATGAACTATTTCGTTAAGCCAAACGAGCAGAGGACAAGTTTACTTGGACTATGCCGTGGCGAGAAATAGTCTAATGTTAATGAACCCTTATTTTCTTCACGATCGCAAGGCTGTTGCGGCACAGTTGGGTGATTGTCGACCAATCGCCTTCCTCTATCGCCTTTTTCGGGAATAGGTTTGACCCCATCCCCACGCAGGAGACTCCCGCGTTAAACCACGCCGATAGATTCTCTTCGGTAGGTTCTACCCCGCCCGTCACCATGATTTTCGACCACGGCATGGGACCTCTCACGTTCTTCACGAAAGAGGCTCCTCCCACGTTACCCCCCGGGAATACCTTCACGATCTCGGCGCCCAGCTCTTGGGCCAGGCCGATTTCCGACGGGGTGGCGCATCCCGGCAAGTAAGCTACTTGTCGGCGGTTGCAAACCTTGAAGATATCGGGGTTAAGCAGCGGGCCAACCACAAAGTTGGCGCCCAACTGGATGTAATGTGCGGCGGTGGGTGCGTCCACCACGGAGCCCACCCCCATGATCATCTCCGGGCATGCAGTGTCTGTCCATTTAACCAGTTCCGTGAACACCTCGTGGGCGAAATCGCCCCGGTTGGTGAACTCAAATGCCCTGATGCCGCCCTCGTAGCACGCTTTTACCGCCGCTTTCGCGACCTCCACGTCGGGGTGGTAAAAAACCGGGATTATGCCCGTCTCCTCCATGGCCTGGTAGACCTGGAGCCTTGAAAATTTAGCCATATTATATGAATTGATTTTCCATTGTTACCGCTATCGGATTACCTTACGAGATGCATTTGTCAATTTTTACAGGAATATTCATTGTAGCTTATTGGTGTTACCTAATTACCCTTCCCGACCCGTCGCCCTTCATTAGTCGTTCCACCTCGGTTACCGTCACCAGGTTGAAGTCGCCATATACCGTGTGCTTCAAGCAGGAGGCAGCTACCGCGAAGTCGAGCGCTTCCTGGTCGTCTCCCTCGTAGGTAAGCAGCCCGTAGATGAGTCCTGCCATGAAGGAGTCGCCACCGCCCACCCTATCCACGATATGGGTGATGTCGTATCGCCTGGACTGGTACAGCTTATCGGAATAGAGGCAGCCGCCCCACGTGTTGTGGTTGGCGTTGATGGAACCCCTCAACGTGATGATTACCTTTTTGGCCTGTGGAAACTGATGCATCAGTTGTCTGCATACCGACACGAACTCGTTCGCGTCTATCTTTCCGCCGGTCTGCTCCACTTCGAACCCTTCCGGTTTGATGCCGAACACCTTCTCGGCATCCTCTTCGTTGCCCAGGATCACATCGCACCCGGCGACCAGTTGGGGCATCACCTCCGATGCCTTCTTCCCGTACCTCCAGAGGTTCTTCCGGTAGTTCAGGTCGCACGACACGGTTACCCCCATCTCGTTTGCCACCTCTATCGCTTCGAGGCATGCATCGGCCGCTCCTTGTGATAGGGCGGGGGTGATCCCGGTCCAATGAAACCAGGAGGCCTCTTTAAAGATCTCTCTCCAGTTGAACATTCCCCGTTGAACCTCTGCGATGGCAGAGTGGGCCCTATCATACACTACTTTAGAGGGGCGTGTTACGGCACCCGTTTCCAGGAAGTAGATGCCTACGCGCTCTCCTCCCCGGGCGATGTTGCTTGTTCCCACGTTGTACTTCCTCAGCTCCGAGATACACCAGTTGGCAATCTCGTTATTGGGCAAGCGGGTGACATATTCCACGGGGATCCCGTAGTTGGCCAGGGAGACCGCCACGTTGGCCTCTCCCCCCCCGAAGGTAGCGTTCAATTGATTCGATTGGATAAACCGGAGGTACCCGGGTGTGGCAAGGCGCAGCATGATCTCGCCGAATGTTACTACTTTTTTCATGTTTTTACGGTTGTTTGCCGATGTAAGCGAGGATTCCACCGTCCACGTACAGGATATGGCCGTTCACGAAGTTGGACGCTTCAGATGCGAGGAAGACGATGGGTCCTTTCAGGTCGTTAGGTGTTCCCCAGCGCGCGGCCGGCGTCTTCGATATGATGAACGAGTCGAACGGGTGAGGTGACCCGTCTGCCTGTTTCTCTCTAAGCGGTGCGGTTTGCGAGGTGGCGATATACCCGGGTCCCAGCCCGTTGACCTGGATGTTATGTTCGCCCCACTCCGATGCAAGCGTCCGTGTGAGCATCTTGAGGCCCCCTTTCGCTGCCGCGTAAGCGGCAACCGTTTCACGTCCCAACTCGCTCATCATGGAGCATATGTTGATGATTTTCCCGCTCCCTTTACAGATCATGGAGGGTGCCACTGCCTTCGAAACGATGAAGGGTGCTACTAGGTCGACGTCAATCACCTCCTCGAACTCCTCCACCTTCATATCCACGGCGGGGATCCGCTTGATGATGCCCGCATTGTTCACGAGGATGTCGATTATGCCCATCTCCTTTTCGATGGTGGCGACCATCTCTTGCACCTTCTTCTCGTTCCTCACGTCGCACACGAATCCCCTGGCGTCGATGCCGAGCTTCTTGTACGCCTCCAGCCCTCGTTTCATGGAGGGTTCATTGGAGCTGTTGAACGCGATTCTTGCTCCCGCCTCGGCCAAGGCGACGGCCATGGAAAAACCAATACCGTGGGCCGCCCCGGTCACGAGTGCTATTTTTCCTTTTAATGAAAAAATTGCCATCTACTCTCTATTTTAAGTCGGTGATCTTGAAAAAGTCCTGATCCCCGTAATCGAGGTTCTCCCCGGCCATTCCCCAAATAAAGGTGTAGTTGCGGTGAGCCGTGGCCGAGTTGAAGTAAAATTTAGCCGGCATGGCTCCACCTACTACCAACCGATCGTACATGGAGTAGACCATGTTTACCTCGTCTGCCGTGAACACTTTTTCTATAAGAAAGTCTTGACGTAAGCGGCTCGTGTCATACTTTTTTACATCCGCGGGATGCGCGGCGTAACGCAACTGGTAATTTGTATTCATATACTCCTTTGTTCAAAATTAATTTACCACTGTTCTGTTCGGCGTGTTTAACGGGAAAGGGGTATCGGTAAAACCTCCGCACTCGTAGCAGGTAATTTTGCCCTACTCGTTCAACAGAGAACAGGGGCAATAAATACTGTGTTGGTCTATTTCTCCCGTTCCGTTTGCTGGTGAGCCTGTGTACCTGCACAAAAGTATGATTAATTTCAAACGTTTCAAAATAAAACGGTGAATATTAGACAAGAGGTTACTGGCATTTCACTTCTACTTCCCTGAACATAAAAGGGTTATCGCTAACCCTCAGTTGTTTGCTGCTCTTTGCTCACCAAAAAGATGTCGGTTTTACCATCGCCCTTCGCACCAAAATCGCGGTAACTTACCCATTTCATCAAGCCAACCCGTTAATGTCTATCTTCTAAATCCCTTTTACGTTTCAGGGCTTCCAGGAAGTAGTAATCGGCGTAATTCAACGGGACGTCCACCTCGGAGTTTTGTGGCAAGCTCCCGACGGAGTGCATCAGGATGAAATGGCCATTTTCGCCCAGGGGAGCAAGAAAATCCGGACCCGAAAGGGTTCGTATGATGGTATCGGCCCATGCCTTGTAGTCCCTCTTGGAAGAGTAGGTCGACAGCTCGTACAAGGCCGATGCCAGTATTGCACCGGCCGATGCATCGCGGTAGGTGTTCGGTATATCGGGGGTATCGTAATCCCAGTAGGGCACCCCATCCTCGGGGTAATTGGGGTGATTGGCGATGAAATTGAGCGCTTTCTCTGCCTGCTCCAGGTATTTTTGATCGCCCGTTTCCCGGTAACACATCACGAAACCGTATATCCCCCATGAATGTCCCCGTGCCCAGGTGCTTTCATCGGCGTACCCCTGGTGGGTGTTCCGGTGTCGTACCGCACCATCTTCCTTGCTGAAATCGACAACATGCCATGTGCCGTAATCGGGACGGTAATGATGTTTTATGGTGTTGTCGGCATGGGTGATGGCTATGTGGTAAAACGAGGAGTCACCGGAAAGCTTCGTGGCGTTAAACAGCAACTCCAGGTTCATCATGTTATCGATAATAACCGGACACTCCCAATCTTTCGATGGGTTTGCGTTCCACGACTGAATAACACCTGCCTCCGGGATGTAGCGGGTGGAGAGCGATTTTGCCGCGTTCACGATTACCTCCTCGTACGGTTTTCCCGTTAAACGGAAGCCGTTCCCATAGCTACAGTAGATCATGAACCCCACGTCGTGGTTACCGGTGTAGTACTGTATTGTATCTAACGCTTCGGTATATTTCACCGCGTAGGGTATCCACGCCTCTTCGCCGGTTAGCTCGTAGATGTACCATAAACTGCCCGGGAAGAATCCGGAGGTCCACTCTTGGGGAGGGATGTACTTCATCTTCCCGTCGATAATGGACTTGGGATTAACTATAGTTGGAGATCCTTCTATTTTTTCAATCATCAAGCCATACTGTTGGGCGATAAAGTTGATGGTGTCATCTGCTGCTTGTTCTTGTTTCCCGGCACATGACGTCATCAACCCTATCGAAAGCAACAAGAGGGTGAGTTGTAGTAGACTCTTCATTTTCATTCCTGTTTTTATAAGGTTATTATATATTCTTATTCAGACAATCTTATTTTTATGTTTGTTTTCCCATTGTCGATGGTCCATGCCGGTATCCTTAGCTCTACACGTTTTAATCCCTTCATCTTAATGGGATGGCTTACGAGACACAAAAAGCAACCAAAAGTTACACTTATATAACGAACGTAACCGCTCAATTACCATAAAGCGTAAACGTGAGGGAGGCGGCACCAATCGTTCCCGCCATGTTCCCCAATTGAGCGGGTACGATCTCCGTGTTTTTGGCACAATCGCTCATGGCGTAGTGAAAAGCGGCTTTTTTAACCATTTCGATGTAGAAGTCACCCGCCTCCGGCAATCCACCCCCGATAACGACCCGTTGTGGGCTGAAAACGTTGATAAAACCGGCAATGCCGTGACCCAGGTAATCGCAATGCTGGTTTAGGCACTTCACCGCCAGGGGATCCCCTTTTTTGTACTGCTCCACGATATATCTTCCGGTAACCTCCTCCTGAGCGGTTTTCACGTCCCCCGTGGTTCCCATCTCCCGCGAGGCCTGTTCAGCAATAAACGTTCGAACAAGGGCGGCGGTAGAGGCGTACGCTTCCAAGCACCCCACGGAGCCGCACGCGCAGTCTATACCATTTGCGATAAAGGGGACATGCCCCAGCTCAGTGCCTCTATTGGCGTACCCGTTGAAGAGTTTTCCGTCAATAATCACCGCCCCGCCTATACCGGTCCCCACGGTGACGAAAACGATGTTGCGATAATTTCTCCCGGCACCAAACATGGTTTCGCCTAGGCCCATGGCGTTGGCGTCGTTTGCCAGGGTGGTGGCGAGTTTTGTTTCCGATTCAACGCGTTGGGCCAGGTGAATATTCTCCCACCCTTGAATGTTTTCCGCCCCGCCCAGCACGATCCGGTTCGTCTCGTCAATAATTCCCGGGGTGCCAATACCGACTCCTTTCAGGGTTGTCTCTTTTCTCGAGCCCGAAAATTCCCGCACATCGCTAATACACTTCAGCAGCTGCTGAATCACGGCCTCGGCGGAGATATCGGCCAAAGAGGGGCGGGTACCTTGATACAATACTTTTCCTTCGCGGTTAACCAAGGCGTACTTAATGGAGGTTCCGCCCAAGTCAAGTCCAATTGATGCTTCCATGCGTCGTTTTTTTACAAACAAAAATAGGTAAATAGTTTTAGAAATAAAACAGTTTTATATCCGCTGTTTATTTCTTTAAATTACTATATTTGTAGGACATTGGCTGTTTTATGATGTCGATTGGTCGATACGCGTACGGTGATTTGATGCAGCAGACCTCAAAACGGTGTGGATAAAGGTGGCCATGAAACATGCAACTTGAAGGATAACAGTATGATTATTAGCATCAAGAATGATACTGGCCGAAGGGAAGTAGTTTTAGTGTAAAGTAAATTGAACATAATATCGAAAAATATGGAAGCGAAAAACCCGTTTAACCAGCGTAAAATTACCCGAAGGAAAGCGTTAAAGTACATGGGCTTGGGTGCCGCGCTCATCCCGGCGAGCTGGTACTTAGGAGGGTGCTCCGGCCGGACGAAGATGGATTGGGCGGATATAAAGCCGGACACAGAAAACGTGCCTGTCGGCAAGATGACCTACACCACCCTGTCTAAAACGGGTGATAGGATATCCCTGCTCGGTTATGGAACGATGCGTTTTCCCACCGTGGAGCGCGAAACGCCGGAGGGCGTGCGGAGCTTTATCGACGAGGAGAAGACAGAAGAGTTAATCGATTATGCCATGGCTCACGGGATCAACTACTTCGATTCGGCATGGATGTACCACCAGGGCGAATCGGAAACCGTAACCGGTAAAATGCTGAAAAAATACCCGAGGGATAGTTTTTTTGTGGCGACGAAAATGCCGGGGAGCGTCAGGTCGAGGGAAGATGCCATCGCTACTTACCATAAGCAGTTAGAGAAGATGCAGGTCGATTATTTCGACTATTACCATTTGCACAGTCTGTCGAACGACCAGACGTACGAACGCATCTACAAGGAGTGGGGTGTACTCGATTTTCTCTTGAACGAGAAAAAGGAGGGGCGCATCCGCAACCTCGGCTTTTCGTTTCACGGGAATCAGGCGCTTTTTGACAAGTTGCTCGCGGAGCCGGTCGAGTGGGATTTCGTGATGATCCAGATGAATTACCTCGATTGGCAACACGCCCGCTTACCTGCCAGCTATATGTACAACGAGCTGGAAAAGAAAAATATCCCCGTTATGATCATGGAGCCGCTCTTAGGGGGGCGATTGGCGAGAGTGAGTCGCAACGTGATGGAGATGATGGCGGAGGAGCGGCCGAACGATACCCCCGCGCGTTGGGCGTTTCGTTTCGTAGCTTCCCACCCGCAGGTGATGGTCGTGTTGAGCGGGATGACGTTGATGGATCACTTGAAGGAAAACATCAAAACCTATTCGCCCCTTGAGCCGATGACGGAAAAGGAGAAAGAGATCCTTCAAAAGGCCGCCGATATTATCTCCACCTACCAAATCATTTCCTGTACCGATTGCAAGTATTGCGTGCCTTGCCCGTACGGGGTTGATATTCCCGGGATATTTTTGTATTTCAACAAGGCCACGTACGATAGCAACGTCCCGAACCTTGACGGGCCACGCGACGCGGAATTCAGGAGGGCTTCTCGTGCTTTTTTGGTCGATTACGACCGAGCCATTCCCGAGCTGGAGCAGGCCAATCACTGCATCAATTGTGGTGAGTGCATACCAACGTGCCCTCAACGGATAAGGATTCCTTCGGAATTACTCAGAATAGATAATCTTGTTCAACAACTAAAAGCACGGTAATATCATGTTAAAAAAAATAAGGGTCGCCCTTGCCGTTATTTTCGGGCTACTTATCACGATGCTGTTCCTGGATATTTCTGGGGTTTTGCACCGTTACTTCGCCTTCGCGGCTAAATTGCAATTTGTTCCCGCCCTGCTCGCGTTGAACGTGGTGGTGCTTATCGTGCTGGTGGTTCTGACGCTTCTTTTCGGGCGGGTATATTGTTCCGTTATCTGTCCTACCGGGATTTACCAGGATGTGGTGGCCTTTTTCGCGCGGCGGTTAAAGCCCAAAAAGAGACGCCGCTATCGCTACTCGAAGCCGAAAACTCTGTTGCGATGGGTTGTGTTGGCCCTGTTCGTTGTCGGGGTAATCGCCGGGGTTGCCGTTATCCCCGCGTTACTGGATCCCTACTCCCTGTACGGTCGCATGGTTACCGAGTTGTTGACTCCCCTTTACAGCGGGGTGAATAACCTGTTGGTGAAAGCGTTAGGTGATGGGAACTACACGTTCGTGGAAGCCGATGTATGGATGAAGAGCGGTATCAGTTTCGCGTTGGCCCTCTTAACGTTGCTCGTTATCGGCTATTTGGCATGGCGTAATGGACGTACCTATTGCAACACGATCTGTCCCGTGGGCACCCTGTTGGGCTATTTGAGCAAGCTCTCCTTCCTGAAAATTCAAATCGACCCTTCCTCCTGTATCCAATGCGGACGATGCGTGCGCGCTTGCAAAGCATCATGTATTGATGTTAAAAACCATGCCATTGACTATTCCCGTTGCGTCTCCTGCTTTAACTGCATCGACACCTGTAGTGAAAACGGTATCGCTTATACAGTGAGTTGGGCTAAGAAGCGTGTGGCGACCCAAACAGTGAGCGAGGGGCTGGAAGATGCAGGGGGTAAAACAGTGCAAAAAGTCGCAGAGAAGGTATCGGCGCAAGATGTGGAAGAAACCGCGGGTAAAGAAGTAAGCAAAGAGATGGCGCAGGGAGTAGAGAAAGGAGGGAGTTCCCGAAGGCAGTTTATCACAACGTCGCTGCTCATCGCGGGAACCGCCGCCGAATTGAGGGCTCAAAGTAACAGGCGCAGCATGATCAAGTACCCGGCGGTCAGGAAAGATCGGTTCAACCGGTTGAAACCGATTACACCCCCCGGGTCGGTTAGCCGCGAGCACCTGAACGACGCGTGCACCGCTTGCTTGCTTTGCGTGGCGAAATGTCCCGAGAAGATCATTCGCCCATCGGTAAACGAGTACGGTTGGGAGTTCGTCATGCAGCCTACCCTCTCTTTCGAGAAGGGGTATTGCCGGACCGACTGCACCATCTGCTCCGATGTGTGTCCAACCGATGCGATCAAAGAGCTCACGAAAGCGAACAAAACCAAAACGGCGATAGGTCACGCGGTACACATACGCGAGAACTGCGTGGTGGTGAGAGACGACGTGAACTGCGATGCCTGCTGGCGCATCTGCCCTACCGGTGCCATCACCCGCGAGTACCGGGATGACGGAACACCCTACGTTCCACCGGCAAATAACCCGAACGCCAGCACGGTTAACCTGCGCCTGGTCCCTGTAATCGACAAAGATAAGTGTATCGGCTGTGGTGCGTGCGAGTATATTTGCGCGGCCCGGCCATTAGCCGCGATACACGTGGAGGGCTACGCTACCCACCGGCTGCTTACCTGAGAGCCGATGGGTAACACCCCCGCTTTAAACTTTTAGGTTTATTCAAGCGATACCGCGATTTTTATCAGCTCACTCTCTTTGGAGTTGCCCCCTACGAGGAGTTCAAAATCGCCGGGATAGACCCCTACCGATTCGGTATCGGGGTTCCACCACTCAAATTGGTCACCTCCCAATTCAAAAGTAACCGGTTGGGTTTCGCCCGAAGGAATGAAAACCCTTCGGAAGGCGCGCAGTGTTTTGCTGGGTCCATCTTTATCGCCCCGCTTGCGCAGGTAAACCTGGATGACCTCTTCCCCATCCATTGCCCCTTTGTTGGTTACCGGGACGGTTAGGTTGACCGTTTCGCCTGCTGTAACCTTGTCGCGGTCAACCGTTGGATGCCCGTACTCGAATGAGGTGTAGCTCAAGCCATACCCGAAGGGGAAGAGCGGTTCAGCCTCCATGTAACGGTAGGTGCGGCCTGCCATATCGTACTCCTCGAAGTCGGGAAGTTGCGACAGATTCCGGTAAAAGGTTACCGGCAATCTGCCCGCCGGGTTGTAGTCGCCAAACAGCACTTCGGCCACGGCCGTACCTCCCGCCTGCCCGGGGTACCACGCCTGCAAAATGGCTTCGCATATCTCCACTTCAGGCTCCAGCCCGATGGGTGAGCCGGAGCAGTTAACAAACACCACCTTCTTGCCCGCTTCGTGTAACGCTTTAATGAACGCGCGCTGCACTTCTGGCAGCTCGATATCGGTGCGGTCGCCCCCCCTAAACCCGGGCAGGTTCACGCCCATCTCTTCGCCCTCCAGGGTAGGGGAGATACCCCCCACGAACAGAACCACATCGGCATCTTGTACCTTCGCGATGGATTTTGCCATGTCGATATCCTCTTTGAACCCGAAATCGAAGTTAAGTTCCGCGTCGCCCCGGGTGTAATTGAAGTTTATCTGGATATCGTACGGTTTCCCTGCCTCCACCTGCATCGTGTGCGTCATCTTTCGGGTACCGTGTTGGGTATTAATCCTCCTTACCTCTTCGTTATTGACAAGCAGGGTCACCATTCCGTTCACGTAGAAATCAAACACCACCTCGCCCGATTTAACCGGGGTAAAGAGCGAGGAATAGGTGGCCGTGAAGTTGGTAAGGTTCACGCCCGGCGCGAAGACAGTAGCGCCCATGGTGCAGAAATTAAAGGGCGTGACTATCCGTGTAACGACGTCGGGCTCACCGTCACGCTCCATATTATTCCAGTACTTCGCGCTAAATCCCCTTGCCCCATCTGAGGTACATTGGTTAAACGCGCTCTGCATCAGGGTGGTACTTACCCATTCGCATCCCTGTTCGTAAATTAACCGGTCGTTCTCGCCCAGCGCGGCACGTATCCCTTCCAGTATGGTGATGGTTCGGGGGGGAGTCCCGTTGTAATTGCCCCACTGCATCACCGAGTCGTTGGCGTTGGGTCCCATAACGGCAACGGTTAGTCCTCCCCGCTTTAACGGGAGGGTGTTGTTTTTATTCATCAGCAAGGTCATCGACTTCCTGGCCATATCCAGCGCGATTTGATCGTGTTGTTTCGATGCCACTACCGAGTAGGGGATTTGGCTCCATGATACATCCTTTTGGTTATCCATCTCCCCTAACCGGAAACGAGCCAGTAGCAACCGTCTAACGGATACGTCAAGTTCCCCTTCACTGATGTAGCCATTTTTAACGCTTTCGATGAGTGCCCTGTAGCTGGAGCCACAATCCAGGTCGGTCCCTCTCTGCACGGCTGCTGCCGAAGCCGAAGCCGCATCGGGATGGGTTCCATGCGCGTTGACACCGTAAAAGTCGCGGATCGCACCGCAATCGGCCACGATCACCCCTTTAAATCCCCAATCTCCCCTTAAAATATCAATTAACAGCTCGTCGCTACCGCAGCAGGGTTTTCCCTCGAACCGGTTGTACGCGCACATCACCTCTTGCACGCCCCCTTGCTGAACCAACGCCTTGAAGGCCGGGAGGTAGGTCTCGTGGAGGTCACGGGGGTTAATCTCGTTCGCGTCGAACGAGTGTCTATTCCATTCGGGTCCGGAGTGTACCGCGAAATGTTTGGCACACGCGTGTAGCTTATCGTATTTGTCACCCGCGGGACCTTGAAGTCCTTTTACCGCCGCGACGCCCATCAGGCTTGTCAGGTACGGGTCTTCCCCGTAGGTTTCTATTCCCCTGCCCCAGCGCGGGTCACGAAAAATATTGATAGTGGGCGTCCACATGGTCAACCCCTGGTAACGGCCACGTTCTCCCTGGGAGAGGTAATGGGTATGTTTAGCCCGGGCTTCGTCTGATACCGCGTTGAACATCTCGAAAACGGCGTTATTGTCAAACGTGGCTCCTAACCCGATAGGTTGCGGGAAAACAGTTGCCAAACCAGAACGGGCCACGCCATGTAGCGCCTCGTTCCACCAATTATAGGGTTTGATGCCCAATCGTTCTACCGGTTGAGAGACATCCATCATCAACCCCACCTTTTCCTCCAGGGTTAGGCGGCTTAGCAGGTCATCTACCCGCTGTTCAAAACTCAGCGATGCATCCTTGTAGGGCTCACCCGCTGTTAACGATAGGTTCACGAGTGAAAGCATCAGCACGATGATGAGTCCCGCGATTGACTTTCTCCTGCTACCATTTTTTTTCATTGTCTGTGTCATACGATTATTTTATTTTTACATTATGCTGTATGCAACCTTTGGTGTTTGAAACAAACACTCCCAAGGAAGCTTAACGACTGTCTTAAACAGATTGGCTTTAACCTGCTTTTCCTCTCTGCATCGATATGCACGATCAGCGAGAAGGGGGGTTATGTTGGTTTTTTCTCCATGGGCTTGATCGTGCTCAAGTCGCCGATCATCACCGGTTGCCCCGAAGCGATGCTTTTCCTGGCAGCAATGCCTATCAGGCAGGCCAATGCCCCATCCCTTACCCCTGCCATCTGCTTGAGCGGATCGGGGGTGTTCGGGATAAATATCTGGTCCTTCAGGAGCTTATCACCGCCCCCATGTCCCGATCCCTGTGGGATCTGTATATATTCTCTTCTCCCGAAGTTCTTGAAGACGACGATCTCATCGTAGTTCGCGTCGGAGGTGGGTCTGGACTCCTGTATCCAGGCATCCATACGCCCTTTGGTCCCGTTGAACGCGATGCGGTATCCCTCGTAGGGGGAGTAGGCGGTGAGCGAGTAAGAGACCTGCACGCCGTTCTTGTACTTGATGGTCGCGGCCATCTTGTCATAGATGTTCACGTCGTTCCGGAACACGCAGCCGTCGCGGTGGTAACCGTCGTACTTCTCGTTGTCCACGTACAGGCGGATGAGGCGTTCGTTCGCGGTGATATCGAAGTAGAAGTTGCACTTTCTCGTGTGGGGGCAGTTCCTGCAGTTGGTGGCCCTGAAGGGTCCGTTTTTCCCGTAAAACTCCAGGTCGCCCAGCGCGTAGACCGATTCGGGGTCGCTCTCTATCCACCAGTTGAGCAGGTCGAAGTGGTGGCTAGCCTTGTGTACCCACAGCGATCCCCCCTTTTCCACGAGCCGGTGCCAGCGGCGGAAGTAGTCTGCCCCGTGTGACGTGTCGAGGTACCAGTGGAAGTCTACCGAGGTGATCTCGCCAATCTCGCCCGACCGGAGGATCTCCCACATCTTTGCCCGGTGGGGGGAGTAGCGGTAGTTAAAGGTGACGCGGCACTTTTTGCCGGTCCTTTTTTCGGCGTCAATGATGCGTTGAATTTTTTTCTCGTCAATCGCCATCGGTTTTTCACAGATAATATCTGCTCCCATCTCCATCCCCTTCTCGATAAAAAGGTCATGCGTATCATCATCGCTGGTCACGATAAGGACCTCCGGCTTCGTCTCGCGCATCATCTCGTCGAAGTCGGTAAAGGTGGGACAGTCGGCGCCGATTATCTCCTTACCCACGGCCAACCGTCCGGGATTGTGATCGCACAGCCCTACGAACTGTACATGGTCGGGGTAATCCCTGAGCAGATCGCTCCCCCACATTGCCACGCCTCTCACGCCCGTGCCAACCAGGGCTATTCTCATCTTATCGCCGTTCTCGCGCGCGATGGTTCTACTGTTTGCAAGGATCCTCGAGTGTGGATCCAGAACGGTTGTCCCCGCGATCGCCCCTGAGACCGCTAAGAACGCTCTTCTCGACATCCTGTTTTCCCCGTTTTTCATGTTGCTGTTTCTTTAGTTGTTTGAGTGTTAGTTGCAAAAATAAAAATAAAAGCGGAAATGGCAACGCTTTATCACCTAAATATCTCTTTGTGTAGAGTCGTGGATACTACTAAGAAGTGCAAATGATTCGAAGCTTTCAAGCCAAGAAGATGAAAAACACTCGGGGAGCGCCGTTGGCAAGGTGACGCGAAAATTAAACCACCTGGTCGCGGTTCAACTAAACTAAAATGAGTAACTTTGGCAGCACACCGTTTTTAGATCACCGTATTATAGCATCAGTTTAGATGATCAACTTTAATTACCAACAATATGAGGAGTTTTATACACGATGACTTTTTGCTACAGACAGACGCCGCGAGACAGCTCTACCATGAGCACGCGGCGAAACAGCCCATCATCGATTACCACTGCCATTTGGATCCCGAGTACATCGCGCGGGATCACTCGTTTGATAACCTGGGACAAATATGGCTGGAGGGTGACCACTACAAGTGGCGCGCGATGCGAACCAACGGGATCGCGGAGGAGTACTGTACCGGTAAGGAGACTACCGACTGGGAGAAGTTCGAAAAGTGGGCGGCGACGGTACCTTACACCATGCGGAACCCGCTGTACCACTGGACGCACCTGGAACTGAAGCGCGCGTTCGGGGTTGATAAGCTGCTGAACCCATCCACCGCGAAGGAGATTTACGATGAATGCACCACGAAGCTCCGCACGCCGGAGTACTCGGCCCGCGGGCTGATGAAAAAGTTCCGGGTGGAGGTGGTTTGTACGACCGATGACCCGATTGACAGCCTACAGCATCACATCGCGCTCAAGGAGGAGGGATTCGAGATAAAGGTGCTGCCCACCTGGCGACCTGATAAGGCGATGGCGGTGGAAGATCCCGCGGCGTACCGCGCCTACGTGGAGAAGCTGTCGGCGGCTTCCGGGGTGACCATCAGTCGGTTCAGCGACCTGATCGAGGCGCTACGCGTGCGGCACGACTTCTTTGCGAGCGTGGGGTGTAAGCTGTCTGACCACGGCATCGAGGAGTTTTACGCCGAACCGTACACCCAAGCCGAGATCGACAGGATCTTCGACAAGGTATTTGGCGGGAACGAGCTCTCGAAGGAGGAGGTCCTGAAATTCAAGTCGGCCATGCTGCATGAGGGTGCCGTGATGGATTGGGAGAAAGGGTGGACGCAACAGTTTCACTACGGCGCCATCCGGAACAACAACACCCGCCTGTTTAACCGGGTGGGCCCCGATACGGGGTTCGACTCGATTGGTGATTTCAGCGTGGCGAAGGCGATGAGCCGCTTTTTCGACCAGCTCGATAAGGAAAACAAACTGACCAAGACCATTATCTACAACTTGAACCCCAAGGATAACGACATGGTGGCCACCATGATCGGCAACTTCCAGGATGGTTCCGTTGCCGGGAAGATGCAGTTCGGCTCGGGGTGGTGGTTCCTGGACCAAAAGACCGGGATGGAGGCGCAGATGAACTCCCTCTCCAACCTGGGACTCCTGAGTCGCTTCGTGGGCATGCTCACCGATTCGCGCAGCTTCCTCTCTTACCCTCGCCACGAGTACTTCCGCCGGATATTGTGTAACCTCGTGGGGAACGATGTGGAGCAAGGACTTCTCCCCGCGTCGGAGATGCCTTTCCTGGGTGAGATGGTCGAGAATATATCGTATAAAAACGCGAAGCGATATTTTGATTTTTAACTATTTAAAGGCTGAAAACATGTAAACTATCTCAACTTTGACATGCTGTTTTTTACTTTTTGCTTTTAAGTCAAAAATTCGGAACAGCTGAAAGTTGAGTAAACTAACCATAGGAACAATGAAATTAGGAAAGTACAGCATCGGTGTAGGTGACCGCTTCACCTACCAGGGAGAAGCCCAGTTGAGGGCCATCATGAAAGCGAATGAAAAGGGGGTGGATATTGTACCCGTTTGGAACAAATCGAACCGTGAACATATTTACGTGGGCACCAAGCCCATGGATACGCGGGTGGAGGCGGACAATGCGGTGAAAGCGTTGAACTACCAGGGAGCCTACTTCGTGGATGCCGACCATATCAACCTGGACACGGTGAGCAGTTACGTGGAGTCGTCCGATTTTTTCACGCTCGACGTGGCCTCGTTTATCGGTAAGGAGAGTAGCCCGGAAAAGGTGGAGGCGTTCGTCGCCTCCTGCCAGAACTATACTGGTTACCTGCAGATCCCCGGTATCCTTGAGCCGCTGCGCATATCGGATCAGTTGCTACGGCGTGTAGCGGGTAAGTTTTTGGCGGCCATCGACCATGCCGCGGAGATCTACGCTTACCTGAAGAGCGAGAAGGGCGAGGGGAATTTTATCACGGAGGTGTCGATGGATGAGGTGGAGTCGCCCCAGACCCCGGTGGAGTTGCTCTTTATCTTGAAGATGTTGGCCGACAAGAAGGTACCCGCGCAGACCATAGCGCCCAAGTTCACCGGTCGGTTCAACAAGGGGGTCGATTACGTGGGTGATCTCGACCGGTTCGCCAGGGAGTTCGAGGAGGACCTGTTGGTTATCGACTTCGCGGTGAAGGAGTTCGGGCTGCCCAAGGAGCTTAAACTCAGCGTCCATTCCGGAAGCGATAAGTTCTCTATATACCCGATCATCGCGGAGGCCATCGCTAAGCACGGCAAGGGGATTCACCTCAAGACGGCTGGTACAACGTGGCTCGAAGAGGTCATCGGCTTGGCGATGGCTGGCGGCGAAGGGCTCGCGCTGGCGAAGAGAATCTACGAGCGCTCCTTTACCCGGCGGGAAGTGTTGTGTGCTCCCTACGCTGATGTAATCGATATCGACGAATCGAAGCTGCCCCCGGTGGCTGAGGTCAATGGGTGGAGCGGCGATAAGTTTGCCAACACGCTCCGGCATATCCCGGGACATCCCGACTACAACCCCAACTTCCGGCAGTTGATTCACGTGGCCTACGCGGTGGCGGCCGAGATGGGCAGTGAATATACCGACCTCCTGGTGAAACATGCCGACGTGGTGGGTTCTTGCGTAGAGGAGAACATTTACGACAGGCACCTGAAACGGTTGTTTAACCTGTAAACATGGTGTTGCTTAAACCTGCCGTATACCAAACGGGACGTACGGTGGGTTTTTTGTTGCGGATCGATGCGTGATCGGAATGCATGGATCGAGTCGCGTGGCAAATGGCGTACGGGGGATCAGCCTTAATTAGATGATGTTGTTAAACCGCTTGTAGAACCCGATGTTTTCTCGCGTAAGGATGTCGAGTTGGACGTAGTTCTCCCGCTTGACCGGTTTCTTGAATATAAGGTGTTCCAGCATGGTTTTCATCGCGTGGAACCCCTGATGTTCAGGCTCCTGTCCAATAAGGTAGTCGATCTGTCCTCTCTTTAGTGCCTCTACGTTAGGAGTGGTGAGGTCTAAACAGACCATTTTAACATCCTCGATGTGGTTGTTATAGAGGTAATTGGCCACGTAGTTACCCCGTGAGTTCATCACCACGACACCCGGGATGTCGTGGTGGTCAGTGAAAAACCGGGAAAGGTAAGCCTCGTTGTTTTCCGGCTCGTCCACCGAAAAGGGGATTCGCAATACCTGGTACGCGGATTTCAGCTTGGACAGATAATCCATGAAGCCCTTTTTACGCTGGATGGTGGAGTTTGCACTCCGATTGCCTACCCGAACGGCTTGCAGGATACCGATCTTGGAGTCGGCGGGGATAAGCGAGGTGATCAACTTGGCCATTAGGGTTCCGCACATGTAGTGATCCGACGAAAAAAAGGCGAGTGGGGAGGCACCCTCGTTGTTCGAATCCACGAATATGTAGGGGATCTCCCTCTCATCCATTATCTCGCACAAAGCGTTGGTCTCGTCGTGAAAGGTGGGACCTATGATCAAGGCATCCATCTCCGTCTCGGCGATTTGCCGGAACACCTCCTTGCAGGAGAAGAGGTCGTACTGGTTGTAGGTAAGTACCTCGATCGTTAACTTGAGGTTCGCGTACGCCTCTTTCGCGTGATGAATGCCCTGGTGAATGCTCTCCCAATACTCCCCGGGGGAGACGCTGGGCGTTGTGATCAAGATCTTGTACGTTCGCTTCAGCGAGAGTGCTGAAATGTGGATGTTTGGCTTGTAGTCTACCTTTTCAAGTACCGCCTCTACCGCTTTGCGCGCTTTAGGCGAAACGTTGCCACGATTATGTAAGACACGATCCACCGTACCGGCAGAAACACCGGCCAGCCGTGCGATATCTTTGATACGGATTTTTTTTTGCATAACCTGCTAATGAAAAAGTATCGCCATTTCTTTTGCGCGATGCATTATTTTTGTATTTTTGTGTACGTACACAAAAGTAGGACTATTTTTTGAAAATAAAAATAATTCGCGTGATTTACTACCGCGCCACGAGGAGTTATTTAGTGCCAACTGTGTGTGAATGACACGGTTTTAGAGATGTAAACGCGGCCACCCATATTATAGCGACCATTATAACGATCTAAAATAATAAAGAGTATGTATACATTGTTTGATATCCATGACAAGGTGATTGTCATTACCGGGGGAACCGGGGTGTTGGGCACGTCGATGGTAGAGTACCTGGCGGCTCACGGTGCGAAAGTGGCGGTGCTTGCCAGAAATATTGAGAAAGGGAACCGGCTGATCGATAAGGTAAAGGCTGATGGGGGGGACGCGATCTTCCTGCAGACCGACGTGACCAATGAGGAGGTGCTGCAACAGAACGCCGACGCGATCGCGAAGCGCTACGGGCGCATCGACGTGTTGATCAACGGTGCGGGGGGGAATATGCCGGGAGCCACCATCGGCCCGGACAGCACCATCTTCGACCTGAAGGCGGACGATTTCCGGAAGGTGGTAGACCTGAACCTGATGGGTACCGTGTTGCCCACCCTTGCTTTTGCTAAGCAGATGATGCAAGAGAAAAAGGGCAATATCGTCAATATCTCATCGGCCTCGGCGCTTCGACCGCTTACCCGCGTGGCCGGTTACGGTGCGGCGAAGGCGGCGGTGACCAACTTCACCAAGTACATGGCCGGCGAGATGGCCATCAAGTTCGGCGAAGGGTTCCGCGTGAACGCGCTCTGCCCCGGCTTCTTTATCACCGAGCAGAACCGAACCCTGTTGACCAACCCCGACGGCTCCTACTCCGATCGCGGGAAGAGCATCATCGCGCACACCCCCTTCCGCCGCTTCGGCGTGCCCGAAGACCTGCTGGGAACGCTCCACTACCTGGTGAGCGACGCGTCGAAGTTCGTGACGGGAACGGTAGCCATCGTGGATGGGGGGTTCGACGCCTTTAGTATTTAACGTGGTATCGATGGGGTTCAACGACCAACTACGAATCGAAAACAATCAACAAGCATTATATTAATATAGAGTAAATCATAACAACACCTATGTCGTTAACGTTAAGAAAAAAGTTCAAATATGCCCTGGTGGTACCCACCAGCATGGGGGTACGCATTACCCCCGCCAATGGGCTGCCGGCTTACAGCACCAACCTGTTCGAGATGCATGCGACCAGCGCGGAGACCAACGTGGCCAGCATCTCCTCCTACCTGGGTCTGCCAGTGAAGGCGCTGACCGCCTTCGTGAAGGGGAGCCCCGTGGCCGATTTCATCAAGTCGGATCTAAGGGCGCGGAACATCGAGTATGAAGGGCCGGAGGTACCGCAAGGGGGTCCCTGGGGCTACCGCCACCAGTTCAATATCGCCGATAGCGGCTTCGGGCTGCGGGGGCCGCGGGTGCATAACGACCGGGCGGGTGAAGTGGGACGCACGTTGAGCGTGAAGGACTTTGATCTTGATAGGCTTTTTGGGAAGGAGGGTGTACAGATCGTGCACCTCTCCGGGCTGATTGCCGCCCTGTCGCCCGAGACGAGCCAGTTTTGCTTAGAGGTGGCCCGCTTCGCGAAGCGGCACGGCACCCTCATCTCGTTCGACCTGAACCACCGGGCTACCTTCTGGAAAGGGCGCGAGGAGGAGTTGCATGCCGCGTTCACCGAGATCGCCTCGTTATCGGATATCCTGATTGGCAACGAGGAGGATTACCAACTCTGCCTCGGGGTCAAAGGGCCGGAAGCCGGGGGAGAGAATATCGAGGAGACCATCGATGCCTTCAAGGGGATGATCATGAACGCGAAGAAAGCGTTCCCGAACGTCACGGTGTTCGCCAACACGCTCCGGGAGGTAATTAGCGCGAATGAGCACCTGTGGGGAGCCATCGTCTATGAGAACGGCAACTGGCACGAGGCACCGCTGCGGACGATCAAGGTGATGGACCGCATTGGCGGGGGCGATGGGTTCGTCGGGGGGTTGCTGTACAGCATCCTGACCGGTATGGAGCCCGAGAAGTGGGTGCGGTTCGCGTGGGCGAGCGGCGCTCTGGCAACCACCTTCCTGACCGATTACGCGCAGCCGGCCGACGAGGCGATGATCTGGAGCATCTGGGAGGGGAACGCCCGGGTTAAGAGGTAAATTACAATATAATTGAATTTTCGCATATTATTAACTCTATGAGCTTTCAGGGCAAAGACCTCGTAAACTTTCGTGGGAACACATCCTGCGAAGATCGCGTTAAAAAAGAAAAGCTGTTTGAGCGTATGCGAGTTATTTTTCTTTTAGCGATCAAGCAGTAGATGGGTCACGAAATTTACGCCAGTCGAGCCTGAAAGCTATTAATTTTCTTAGGAGCGAGAGCAGAACCAAGTATGCTTGAGTTTTGCCGAGAGACGACAGAAAAGGCAATAAGTTGAAACAGTTACAAGCGAAAGTTAAGTAATATAAAAAATAGTAGCATGAAGCAAAAAGCAGATATTGGATTGATCGGGTTGGCCGTGATGGGCGAGAACCTGGTACTCAACATGGAGAGCAAAGGGTATACCGTGGCCGTCTATAACCGCACCGTATCCAAGGTACACAACTTTATCAACGGGCGGGGTAAAGGGAAGAATTTCATCGGCGCCGACTCGCTGGAGGAGCTGGTGAGCGCCATCAAGCGGCCCCGCAAGGTGATGATGCTGGTGAAAGCGGGCAAACCGGTAGATGACTTTATCGAGCGGCTAATCCCCCTGCTGGAGCCGGGCGACATCATCATCGACGGTGGCAACAGCCACTTCCCGGATACTATCAGAAGGACGGCGTACGTGGAGAGCAAGGGCTTGCTCTACGTGGGGACGGGTGTCTCCGGTGGTGAGGAGGGAGCCCTCCTGGGCCCCTCCATGATGCCGGGCGGCTCCCCCGACGCGTGGCCCCACGTCAAGGAGATATTCCAGGCCGTGTCGGCCAAGGTAGACGATGGCTCCCCCTGTTGCGACTGGGTGGGCGAGAACGGGGCGGGTCACTTCGTGAAGATGGTCCATAACGGCATCGAGTACGGCGATATGCAGATCATCAACGAGGCGTATCACCTGATGAAGGAGCTGCTGGGGATGGATGCATTCGAGCAGCACGAGGTGTTCAAGCGGTGGAACAAGGGGGTGCTGGACTCCTACCTGATCGAGATCACGGCCGATATCCTGGCTTACAAGGATGAGGATGGAAGTCCGCTCGTGGAGAAGATCCTGGATACGGCGGGACAGAAGGGAACCGGGAAGTGGACGGCCGTCACGGCGCTCGACCTGGGTATACCGCTCACGCTGATCGGTGAATCGGTCTTCTCGCGCTGCCTCTCGGCACAGAAAGATTTACGGGTTAAAGCCTCGAAAGCGATCAAGGTGGCGAAGAAACCCTTCGAAGGCGATAAGCAACAGTTTATCGACGACCTGGAGAAGGCGCTATACGCGGCTAAGATCATCTCCTATGCGCAGGGGTACGACCTGATGATGGAGGCGGCCAAAGAGTACAACTGGAACCTCAACTACGGGGGGATCGCACTGATGTGGCGAGGCGGTTGCATTATCCGCTCTCGCTTCCTGGGCGATATCAAAAACGCGTTCGATAAGAACCCCTCGCTGGAGAACCTGCTGCTCGACCCCTTCTTCAAGGAGGAGGTATTGTCGGCCCAAGAGAGCTGGCGCAGGGTATGTGCCACTGCGTTGATGCACGGCGTACCGGTCCCGGCCCTCACCGCGGCCTTGACCTACTTCGACGGGTTCCGCAATGAGCGGCTGCCGGCTAACCTGCTGCAGGCACAGAGGGACTACTTCGGCGCGCATATGTATGAGCGGGTGGATGCCCCCCGCGGGGAGTATTTTCACACCGACTGGACGGGGCGGGGTGGTAGTACGGCATCGACCATGTACGACGTTTAAGGCATGATCTATTACGAGAAAGGCTCACCGGGTACCAGCTTGTCGCACGCGGATCTGCAGCAAGGACTACAGGAAGCGTTGGACAAGCTGGGGGAAAGGCGTAAGGTACTTGCCATACCACCCGATTACACCCGCCTGCCGAGCCGGGCGGGAGAACTTACCGAGATGGCATGGAAGTACTTTGGCGATCGTCTCACCGACGTGCTGCCGGCATTGGGTACGCACACCCCCATGACCGATGAGCAGATCAGTCATATGTTCGGGAAACTTCCCGCGTCGCTCATACGGGAACACGACTGGAGGAACGACGTCATCACGTTGGGAGAGGTGCCGGCGAGTTACGTGAGGGAGGTGAGCGATGGGGACGTCGACTTCCCTTGGCCGGCGCAGGTAAACAGGTTACTGGTGGAAGGGGGGTTCGACCTGATCCTCTCGATCGGGCAGGTGGTACCTCACGAGGTGGTGGGGATGGCCAACTACAACAAGAATATCCTCGTGGGGACCGGCGGTAGCGAGGGGATCAACAAGAGCCATTACATCGGTGCCGTGTACGGCATGGAGCGGATGATGGGTCGTTCCGATACGCCCGTCCGCCGCGTATTTAACTACGCTACCGAGAAGTTCCTGCACGAGCTGCCTATCCTCTACGTCCTTACCGTGGTGGGCGTAAACGAGGAGGGAAGGCAACAGACCTACGGGCTGTTCGTGGGAGATGACCTTGAGGTGTTCGAGCGGGCAGCCAAACTTTCGTTGGAGGTGAACTTCGTGATGGTGGAGCGGCCGCTGAAAAAGACGCTGGTATGGCTCGACCCCACCGAGTTCAAGAGCACCTGGCTGGGTAACAAGTCGATCTACCGCACGCGGATGGCGATTGCCGATGGGGGCGAGCTGATCGTGCTGGCGCCTGCGCTAAAAGAGTTCGGTGAGGATAAAGAGATTGATCACCTTATCCGAAAGTACGGCTACCACGGTACACCGGCTACACTGAAGGCCGTCGCGGAGAACCAAGACCTCCGGGAGAACCTTAGTGCGGCTGCCCACCTGATTCACGGCTCGTCGGAGGGTCGGTTTACCGTGACCTACTGCCCGGGGAAGGGGAGCGAGAACCTCACCCGGGAGGAGATCGAGAGCGTGGGGTTCCAATGGGGCGACTACGATGAGGTGATGAGTAGGTACGACCTATCAAAGCTGAAAGAGGGGTTCAACCAGCTCCCCGATGGGGAAGAGATCTACTACATATCGAGCCCGGCCCTTGGCCTGTGGGCGCATAGGGATCGGTTCGAGTAGCTTACACGAAGAGGCAACGTTTAAAAATGAACATAAATCAAAACAACATGACAACAAGAAGAGAATTTATTAAAACCGCGACCTTAGCATCAGCAGGGCTCGCGATGGGCGGTATCACCACACGAACCAATGCCGCGAGTTACAGCCGCATCGTGGGTGCTAACCAAAAGGTGAACTTGGCGGTCATCGGGATTGGTAATCGTGGATGGGATATCATTAACGACTTTGATAGGACGGGGTTGGCCAACGTGGTGGCGCTGTGCGACGTGGACTTGGGTGCCCAGCACACCAGGAATGCGCTGAACAAGTTTCCGAACGCCAAGCGTTTCAAGGATTTCCGGGAGATGTTCGACAAGATAGGTAACGAGTTCGAGGCGGTGGCGATCGCGACACCCGACTTCGCCCACTTCCCGGCCACCATGATGTCGATCGTCGAGGGGAAGCATGTCTTCGTGGAAAAACCATTGACAAGAACGTTTCACGAGTCGGAGCTCCTGCTCAAAGCCGTCGCCAAGTACCCCAACGTGGTGACCCAGATGGGTAACCAGGGGCACTCCGAGGCCAACTACTTCCAGTTTAAAGCGTGGAAAGAGGCGGGGATCATCAAGGACGTGACGGCCGTGACCGCGCACATGAACAACCCGCGCCGCTGGCACGGCTGGGACCCCTCCATCACTCGTTTCCCGGCTGCCGAACCTATTCCGGAGACGCTGGACTGGGACGTCTGGCTGATGGCCCAACGCCACCACGATTACAACAAAGATTTTCATAACGGCCAATGGCGTTGCTGGTATGACTTCGGGATGGGTGCCTTGGGCGATTGGGGGGCGCACATCATCGATACGGTGCACGAGTTCCTTGACCTGGGACTACCGGAAGAGGTTACACCCCTGTTATTAAAAGACCATAACGACTACTTCTTCCCCATGTCGAGCACGATCGAGTTCAAGTTCCCCGCAAGGGGTGATATGCCCCCGCTGACGATTACCTGGTATGACGGCCTGGATAACATCCCCGCCGTCCCGGAAGGGTATGGCGTATCGGAACTCGATCCCAACATCCCACCGGTGGCTGGCGGGAAGATCCAACCGGCTAAGCTGAACCCCGGGAAGGAGATCTACAGCAAGGAGCTTACGTTCAAGGGCGGATCGCATGGTAGCACGCTGAGTATCATCCCCGACGAGAAGGCGAAGGAGATGGAGAAGCACCTGCCGGAAGTACCCCCAAGTCCCTCCAACCATTATGCTAACTTCCTGTTGGCCTGCCTGGGTAAGGAGAAGACCCGCTCACCGTTCGAGATTTCTGCCCCGCTAAGCCAGGTGTTCTGTCTTGGCGTGGCTGCCCAGCGACTCAATCGCAAGATCGTGTTCGATCGTGAAACGAAGCGGGTGACGAATGACGCGTTCGCGGACGCGTACCTAACCGGTGAGCCGCCAAGGAAAGGTTGGGAGGACTTTTACGTGATTTAATGGCCTTCGTCTAAGAAGTGAGTAGAAGGGAAATAGGTGAAAAAACTAATTAATAGAGAACAAACAAAGAAAACAAAAAAGGAGTAATAATGAAGAAAATAGCTTTTTTAGCAACCACATGTATGTTCGTCTTGGCCTCCTGTTCGCAGGGACCCAAGTGGCAGGAGCTGTTCAACGGGAAAGACCTTCAGGGATGGGAAAAGCTGAATGGCACGGCCGAGTACAAAGTGGAAGACAACACCATCATCGGCATTTCCGCAATGAACACGCCCAACACGTTCCTGGCTACCACGGAAGAGTACGGTGATTTTATCCTGGAGTTCGACTTTAAAGTGGACGATGGGTTGAACTCGGGGGTTCAGTTTAGGAGCTTGAGCATGGACGAGTATCAGAACGGACGCGTGCATGGGTATCAATTCGAGATCGACCCGTCGGATCGAGCTTGGACGGGAGGCGTCTACGACGAAGCGCGTAGGGGCTGGTTATATCCCTTAACCTACAATCCAGAGGGGCAAGCCGCCTTTAAAAACGGCGAGTGGAACAGTGCCCGCATTGAAGCGATCGGCAGCTCCATCCGTACATGGGTCAACGGGATACCATGTACCGATCTGTTGGACAACACTACCTCTACTGGCTTTATCGCCCTGCAGGTGCACTCTATCAGGAACGAGGAGTTGGTCGGCAAGACGGTCTCCTGGCGTAATATACGAATACTCACCGAGGATCTTGACATCTACCGGACCCCAGACAACCCTGAGGTGAAACAATTGAACACGATTGCCAACACCATCTCCGAGCGCGAGGCCGCGGAAGGGTGGGAGCTGCTCTGGGATGGTGAAACCACGGAAGGATGGCGAGGTGCCCGGCTCGATGGTTTTCCCGAGATCGGGTGGTCCATCGAAAACGGCATCCTCAAGGTGCACAAGAGCGATGGTGGGGAATCCACCAACGGTGGCGATATCGTTACCACGAAGCCCTACAAGAACTTCATGCTGAAAGTCGATTTCCGGATAACCGAAGGCGCCAACAGTGGTATCAAGTACTTCGTGGATACTGACCTGAACAAGGAGGGTACAGGGTCGGCTATTGGCTGCGAGTTTCAGATTCTGGACGACCAGAATCACCCCGACGCCAATATGGGTAAAGATGGAAACCGGACGCTCGGCTCGCTTTACGACTTGATTGCGGCACCGACAGACAAGCCTTTCCGTCGAGGGTTCTTTAACACGGCCCAGGTCGTGGTGCAAGGGAACCACGTAGAGCACTGGCTGAACGGGATTAAAATCGTGGAATACGAGCGCAATACCGACGAGTGGAACAAGCTAGTGCAGACCAGCAAGTACAAAAATTGGCCCAACTTCGGAAACGCCGAAGAGGGGTTGATCTTGCTGCAAGACCACGGCGATGAGGTGTGGTTCCAGAATATCAAGATCAAAGTGCTGGAGTAACCCGTCGTTGAGTTAAACAGGCAATAGAGGGGGGCCGTCTCGTTTTGAGACGGCCCCTTTCTATAGGGACATTCGTTTAATTCCAATTCAAGAGCATGACTGGTAGGAATATTGGTCTTGCTCTTTTTCTTTTTTTGAAGTTTTAGCTTTTCATTGATG
>JGI24710J26742_10000470_pt1 | contig 37392 bp, 40 predicted proteins | sample BioPla2DNA2_FD_26742 | JGI IMG/M metagenome (IMG submission 26742)
AGCATGAGCCACTATATATTTTGGGTCTAATCCCGATTCTTGAGATGCTTTTATAAATATATTACCTTTACCTATGAATGGAGACCCTTCAGGTGCTTTAGNTAATATCCATTCATCTAATTCTTGAACTGTTATNGGTTCAAATACATTCAATTGTGAATTTACNCCACCTCTTGAATGAACTGATTTAATTGTTGATTTAGCATATGCAATACTGTTTTTAAAATTTTCATATTCGTTTTTTAAAGATTTATATCGTGCTTCCGTCGAAACCAAATCAACTTTATTTTCATTATATAAATATTCATATGCTTCATATTTTGTAATTTCTTGTTCATAAGTTTCTTTAATAGTAGCAATTTCTTGTTGATAACTATTTGCTTGTACAGCTAATTTTTCTTGGAAATGAGTTATTAATGTTGCTATGCACATTATAAAAATTGCCAGAGTATACATATATATTTTTATATATTTGTGTTTCATAAAAATACCTCCTTAAACTAATAATAAAGAGGATAATTACTTATCCTCTTTATTGTTTTTGTTAGTTTCTAATTTAATCTTTTCTTGATCTTGTTCAGATAATGGATCAAATCCTAATCCCAAATCACCTATTTCGGTGATTATTCCAATTTGTTCGCCTTTTTCAGACATTATATTATACCTCCTTGGATATTATTATTTGATTGTTAAGAACTTAATATAATTTTACAACCATATATATAATATATGATTGTAATATAATTTATACCCTTTCAATAGTTTTGCCTTTACTTTTAAGAGTATACATTAAATAATAATCTTGTAAAATTAAATTATTCTTTAGATGACTACCTATTAAGTAAGCATTTAATAAATTTTTAGATAACGAATCATCTGGATCTATAGGAATATCTTCTAAACTAACCTGACCTATTGTATTTATTGTATTATACATCATATTTTTAGATCTCATAGCATCTGCTCTAGGTCTAGAAAATTCCTCAATAGATTTTTCAAATCCCATAACTGCCAATGATTCCATCTCCCTATCAGAGGTTTTACCATTTTTATCTTTACCAGTTAAAAGACCAGTTTTCATATCTCTTTGAGATATATCTGTAGACATAGAATTCTTTTTTGTGATAAATTGCTTAACTTTCTTTAAATGAACATATCCTACTAAACATTCTTCTGTTTGAACTGGTATACCATTTTTATTTTCATATAAATATGGTAAATTTACCTTCTCTAATAGAGGAACCCCTAATAAATCTAAAGCTTTTTTTACTTCATTCATTGTTGGTTGGATTTCAAACGGTTTTACATGAAATTTAAAAGGAAATCTTAATTTACAAAATTTTAAAAATTCTTCATTACTCATTTTTGCAAATATACTTTTATAATGATCACTATTAGTTTTACTTGGATCTAAAGTATCAAAGAATTTATATATCAATTCTTCTATTTCTTGTCTTTTCTTATTAGTCAATTCCATATATTAATCACCCTCTCATTATTTATTTGAAATATGGATTAAAAGTACAAAATACATCAATACTGATTTGAAATAACTGTTTTTGGTTGCTATTCTAGATTTTCTTCGTCTATACGCAGTTGAATTGTTTTCTAACCAGTTTTCAATTATTTCTTTTTGCCTTAATATATTTTTGTCTTTTGTATTTGGCTTAGCAGCTACTGATTTATTAATAAAATTAATATCTCTAACATCCTTGTTCTTTGATTCTATAAAATATTGTGTTATAATTAATCTAATCAGTTCTTTTGCCTCGGATAAATTAATATTATCAGATATAATAGCTTCAATTATCTCTTTAAGCTCATCTGTTTTCACATTACTATCAGATACCATTTTACATATTCTATAATCTACACCATTGCTAGATATATAAGACATTGTATTTTCTACTAATCTTTCTATCTTTAAAGAATCATTATCTGCTATATGATAATTATCTTCATCAAGACTATCTGAATTGTATGTGAAGTAATTATCTTTATTTTCATATACATCATAAAATATCTTTGCAATATTTACTGTAAATGAACATATTCTATTATGCAATTGTTGTATTAAATATACAACATCTTCATCAGTAAAAGATTGTAATTTGTCATCATATGTGGTTAACCAAGTATTTGCAATACTTTTAACCGCACCGAATACGCTACCTTCTCTTTTAATATCGAATTTGTTAGTAAGTTTTTCATTTATAACATAATCCATTACATATCTATTTTTCTCAGGTGTTGCAATTGGATAAGAACCGTAGTGTATACTAGGATAAAACTTTCCTGAGAATGCTAAATATATCATTGCTAACTCAGTATTCTTTTTATCTTTCTTTATTAAGAAATACCTTACACAATTTAATAAAGCAACAGATACTGGATCTTTAGCAGCTTTTGGTCTAAAATTCGCTATATTCCAATAATATGTTTTAGCAAGCTCTTTTTCTATATCAGATTCCTTTATATTGAGTGTTTTATAAAATTCATCAACATCATTTTTTAAAAATGGTATTCTACTACATGGAGCAGTATCAAATAATTCAGTTGAACGTTTTTCTATGAACCTAGCAATTAATTTTTTAAATTTTGTTGTATTCTTACTTAAACTAGAAGATATAATAGGGTATATACCTTTTAGTATAGCTTGTTCTTCACTCATAATATACCTCCTTATAATTTATTATTGATATGTTTGTAATAAAAAATAATAGAGAAAAAATAAACCAGTATTTAAGTTTAATAAATACTGGTCTAATGAAGGTAAATAGACGCAATCTTTTGCATATAAATTATTGATGATATTACATTATCATCATGTGAGAATTCTTTTAATAAGAATTTGTTTTCTTTACCAAGAACCTTTATTTTGTAATGGTTTTTGTATATGTCTATTTGAATATTTTTATTTTCCCCTACAACAGCACTTATATAATTATTTGCATGTTTTTCAAAGCTGCGATATATATTTAAACCTTCTAAAGTTTTTATTGTTTTTATCATATTAAAACACTCCTTTTAAGTTAATAATATTTTGTATATTCATGATTATAATATATAATTGAAATTTTAAGCTTTTACAAAATGCCGATTAAACATATAAATAATAATTTTAATCATGGAGGTTATAATATATGGGAATATACAATGCACCAAACCTGATACAAGAAGTGTATTTTGGAAAAACAAACGGTATAAATGAATTACAAAAACAATTTTCAAAATTTAGAGGTAAATTTATAAATAGTACTTTTAAATTTAGCACTAAGATAAATATAGATCCAGATTTACTTAAATTTAATAGAATGATTGAGAATGAATTTGGATTTAAAACATTTAGTCTATATATAATTAATAATATATATTATAATGCATATACAATTCCAATAGGATTAACTCCAGGAAAAAGTATGACTGCATCAGAAACTGGATTTAAATTTAAAGGTAATAGATATACAACAATGGTATGTATGTCAACTGGAATATTATTAGATAAGAAATTTACTGATGAAGAATTATTTGCAATTTTATTACATGAGATAGGACATAACTTTTCTCAAAATATAGATAAACATACTTCTGTATTCTTTACAATACAGTATGTAATAAGTTTAATCCATACGATAGAACAAATACTACTTATGGTGCTTGTTCCTTTTGCATTTGCAGAAAAATTAATTGAAAGTATTTTTACCTTACCAGCACTAAATAGAATATTTATATCATTTGGAGAAAAGTATAGAAAGAAACAAAAAAATGCTACAAGAGTATTTGATTTTTTAAGTGGAGCAATAAATGCAATAATAACAGTATTTGAAGAATTAAATATAGGTAAATCATTTTATATATTATTATTTTCAAGTATATCTGAGATTAAACTTATTGAGGATTATTTGCTTAATAAAATAAAAAATATAACCCCTATGGCTATATTAAATACAATATTAGGATATAATGGAGAAAGAATATCAGATAATTTCGCAACAGTATACGGATACGGATCAGAATTATCTACCGCTTTACAAAAGATGGAATATTCTAATGATGGCAGTATTGTAAAAACCGCTGCAGAAAAAGTTCCTGTAATAAATAATATGTATAAATTAATGATTTTGCCGATGGAAATAATAGCAACAGGATTTGATGTTCATCCAAATACTCCAGCAAGAGTAAATCAACAATTAATATATCTAGAAAAAGAATTACAGAAAACTGATTTAGACCCTATGGTAAAAGAAGATATTATTAATGATATAAAGAAATTAAAACAAGGATTAAAAAATAATATGTTTAGTCTACGTCAAAAAAAAGTAAAAAATAAAATAAAAGATCCATATTTGATACCAAAAGTTTATTCTACTATAATGTATAAGATAGCTGGTGGGGATGTTAGAGAATTATTATATACTATTGATAATCATCAACAGTTTGAAGATGCTTATGAAAAATACAAAAAATAAGAGAGTGGAAACCCACTCTCTTATTATATTTTTTGTCCCACATATTTTTGAAGTTCTCTATCTAATATTAATACGTCATTAGTAGACATATATTTCTTAATCATACAATTATAAATGCACATTTCTATACTATTTATAGTACGAGTTTTATCATATATAATAAAAGCAACCGATACATCAGCACGTATTTTTATCAAACCAGAACTCATAACAAATGTTAATGGAGTTGCTGAAGGCTTCATATATTTTTGTATTTCATCTTTAATAGCATTTAAATTTTGAAATAGTTTCAGTTTCATATTAATTCCCCCTTGGTTTTGTTAAGAAAATGGTATAGAGTTGATTTATACCATTTTCTTTATATAAGATTTTATAACTATCTCCCTTCCAGGAGTCATCTTATTTCCAGCACTTATACTGCTACGGTTTTGTATTTCTGTTACTAGTATATCGTAGCTTCCATTTGTAGTTATAATTCTAAGTTTATCCGTATCGTTTACTCCAAATATTGATTGAATTTCATCATCTTTACCTAACCTAATTACCTTAGATCCTGATTTACCTCTAACTGATAAAGGTAAAGCTGCAACATCAAATTTATTTACTCTACCTGACTTGGTGACTACTACAACATGTGTAGTGGATGATTTTATTAATGATAATCCATCAACAAAATCTGTAGTCATAGCTCTTGAACCTTTAGTATTTCTCTTTTGATGTGGAACTTCTGATATATTAAATCTCAATGCTTTAGATTTTGAATATACAATAATATCATGTCCATCTGGAACTATACATATATCTTTTACAAAATCAGTTTCATCAAGTTTAACATATAAAATTCCGCTTGGAGGTACTGATAAGAAATCCTCAATATCTAATCTCTTTATATTACCTTCATTGGTTAAAGTAACAATAAAGTGTTTTTTAAGTTTAGTTGAAACTTCTTTTAATTTAGGTTCATACATAACTGTAGCTATATTAGATGTAAGATTCTTTATAATTAATCTTATATCTACACCACTACTTGATCTATCTGATAATGGTATTCTATGAACTGGAAGTTTAAATACTTTTCCTTGCTCATCAAATAATAAGATATTTTCAGTATTTTCAACATTAATAATTGTTTTTACTGAATCGCCTTTTAAAGCACCTATTGGATCTGTTAGTGGAACTTTCTTTAAGAAGTTATTGTTTGTAACAATAATCTTAAATTCACCTTTTGGAATATCCGATACATCTTTTTCATTTATAACCTTACAAGTTCTAGGTTTACCATACTTTTGTTTGAAATGTAATAACTCCTCTTCAATTTCTCTTTCTATTACATCTTCATCAAGTATTTTATTCATATACTCATTTATTATTCCTTGTAATCTGTTGGATTCTTCAATATATTTATTTAAATATCCAACAGATAATTTTCTTATATCAGTATTAAGTACAAATTTAGCCTGCAAATCAGTAACTCCTAATTTTGATACAAGATATTCAATATTAGCATTATCATTTATTTCTTTTTGATTTCTAACCATATTGATAATATTATCAATCTCACCAGATTGCAGTACTTTTATGTAAGTTTGCATTTCATGATACTTAGTTTGAACTTCTTGTAACTTATTAGCATACATTCTAAACTTTGTAATCTTTCTAAATTCTATAAAAGATTGCAAGTATGCTTTATATGACATTCTCATTGGATTGATACCATCTAATACTTCAAAGTTTATTCTACAAGTCTGCATTATAGAGGTTTTCTTGTAGATAACGTCTCTTATATAGTTAGCATCCGATCCTTTTCTTAATACTATGATATATTCCAATACATCTTTATTTGTTTTCTTATCTGTATAGGAATGATCTATTAAATCAACTATTTGAACTAGCTCTTTATTTTGTATCATCTTATTGATAGATGATACTATTGTATCTAAGAATGTCCGATCTGGTAAAGATCTTATTACTAATGCAGGATGCTTATTAAATTCTATTATGTCGATAATACCTCTAATCTTATAGGTACCTTGACCTTTATTACAAATTGCTTTCCAATTAGTATCAAAGATTTCACAAGGCATACAATGATCTGGTATCAAAACTACCTGTGCATCTGGATTATGCATTAACTTTATTGTAGCATCTATAACCTCGTTTAAATTATGGCTTGGAATTTCTGTTCTTAACCCATAACCTATACCAAAAGCACCATTGATCAATAGTAGTGGAACAGCTACTGGTAAAAATTCTGGTTCTAGATGTTGACCATCATAAGTTGGTATCCAGTCAACTACACTTTTTGTATCTTTCATTTCAGCTATAACACAATCTAATGCAAATTGAGATAATTTTATCTCTGTATATCTTTGTGCAGATGCATTATCACCTTGAGGATTACCAAAATTACCTTGATTATCTATAAGAGGATACTTGATTTGAAACCAATTTGTTAAAGGCTTGATAGAATCATAAATTGCTACATCACCATGAGGATGATTTACTTTCATTATTGAACCTACAACTGATGCTGATTTTACTGTTCGATTAATACATCTTTCATGATTATACATAACATCTAAAATTCTTCTATGAATTGTCTTTAATCCATCTTTTCTATCAGGAACCATTCTTCTTCTATTTACAAATAAAGCATATTCGATTCCATCTTTTTTATATTGGTCTAAAACATTATTTTCTATTATATTGCTCATTTGTACCACCATCCCTTAAAGTGTCTTTACTTCATAGTTATATATAGGGTAAAGATTAATATCTTTACCCTATAATATCTATTCTTGATGCTTTTACATCTTTAATTAAATCAAATTTATTGGACTCTAAATATCTTATAGCATCTATTTCTTTTATAGCATCTTCTAATGTATATCTAATTAGAGTCCTATTTGAATCTGGATGTAATGTTGACTCTGCTAATTGAAGACTATTCATTTCACCAAGACCTTTATATCTTACAACATCTGGACTATTTGATTCAAATGTTTTCATTAATTTGTATAATGCAACTAGTTCATTATTTAAGTAATAATACTTATAAGCATTATTGTTAAGAATTTCTAATACATCATTTAGGTCTGATATGAATTGTTCATTAATAAATACTGTTTGATATTTATCATTTATCAACCCATTTATAACTACAGTATTATTTCTGGTTTCAATATTTATGAATCTAAATGTTTTTCTAATTGCATCTTCCATAGCAGATTTATCATTTAGATTTAAGCATATTAATTCCAATAAATATGGATTTATTGCATATCTATTTGCTATCCTTTCTAATTCATAAGTATAATCAACGTTTCTATATAACAAATCCATTAGTTCTAAATTTGTTAATTCTTTACTTTTATGAGAAAGTATCTTATTATTCTTTAAGAATATTTCTTGTGTATACTTTACAAAATCTAATCTATTAGTAAAGTATATATACTTTCCATTTTTCTTTGCACCATAAAGTGGTGGAACTGCTCTATAAACTCTTCCATCTTCTATCATTGGTCTCATATATAATAAGAACAATTTTAATAGAAGATTATTAATATGACATCCATCTTTATCAGCATCTGCCATGAATATTATTTTTTCCCATTTAACCTTAGTTATATCAAAAGATTTACCATATCTACCGCCGACTATTGAAATGATACCTGCAACTTCTTCGTTATTCAAAAAGTCCTTTGTAGCCATAGTAAAAGCATTAGCAATTTTTCCTCTAATAGGAAATAGTCCTTGTCTTATTTTGCATCTACTATTTCTTGCTGAACCTAACGCAGAGTCGCCCTCACATATGATTAATTCTAAATGTTCTTTTCCACTTGGCTTTATATATTTTGCTGGAAGTCCATCTAGAATTGATGCCTTATATTTATTAGAAAGTTTTATCTTATCCCCTTCTGATTTTAATCTTAACTCTGCTACGTCCTTCAGATATTTACATATCTTTTGTAAATCTGAAGGGTTATCCTTTGACCATTGTTCTAATGATGATAAAGTCAAATCTCGTACAAATGGATATAAATCACCGTTATCTAACTCATCTTTGTCCTGTCCTATAAACTGCGGAGCAATGTGAGCAGCAGATACGACTGCTTTTAATCCTGTTTTGACGTCGCTATCGATTACAGTTATTTTCTTCTTGCTCTTAGTATTAGCAAGATAAATTTTGTTCATGTAATCTCTAAAGAATTTACTTACACCATCTAAGAACCCTCTCATATGAGTACCTTTAGAAGTGTAGCAGAAGTTACCAAATCCCATAATGGATTCTGGTCCTAAATCTTGAGAATCATATGTGAAAGCAATATCAACTTTCATCTCTCCTGTATCGTAAGAATACATAATAGGTTTTATTAATGGATTTACTGTCATTCTAATGATATAAGTTAATATACCATCTTCATTTANAAATTTATNTGTAANCTTTTTATTATTTATATCTAAACCTTCAAAATTAAATACTGATCCAATTGGAGTTAGAGGTCCAAGTAATTCTATTAATCCTATTATATCTTTACATGTTACTGATATTGGACCCATTACATCAAAATTCGGTTGGAAAGATACTTTGGTACCTTGCTTTCCTTTATTTTCTATAACTTGTACACCTTTGTCAGAAGGATAGCCTTCATNAAATTCTACTTTTCTGGCTTCTCCTAATATATAAGATTCAACAGTAAACCAAGAACTAAGTGCATTTGTTAACTTAGCACCAACACCGTTCCAACCTGCAGAATAATCTCCTTTNCCTTTAGTGTAATTTGATGATGTATGTTGAGTAAAGAATATGTCTATCATTTTATCGAAAGGTATACCTCTACCATTATCTTCAACGCTAGCTACAATTGATCCTTCTTCAAAATATACATAAACTTGATTACAAGGTGATTTTCCAATAGCACCTCTCATAAGTTCATCAAAAGCATTTTGCCATACTTCTCTAAACATTCCAAGGTATCCTCTATTACCAATACCTGTTAAGTACATACCTGGACGAGATCTTACTGCTGTTATAAAATCTTTTAATGTTGTTATTTCTTCAGAATAATTTTTAATACTTTCTAGTATATTCTTGTCTTTAATTTCAGACATTTAAATCAGTCCTTTCTGTATCAAAACTAATTACTTCGGTTTCCTACTATAATGTTGTGAGATATCTGAAATTTTATTTTGTGCTTATTTTATAAAAAATTTTTTAAAGTATGTAATATATTATTTTAAAAACAATTAAGAGTGTGAGAATATAATTTCTCACACTCTTGCTGATGTTTAAAGATTAAACATCTTTGTTGTTTGAACTGTTTGGTTCTGATTTGTTGATTGAGCACCACTCTGAGCTTGTTCAGTAGATTGAGCTGGTTGAGCTGGTTGAGCTGGTTGAGCTGGTTGAGCTGGCTGCTGTACAGGTGTTACTGGAGTATATCCGCCGCTTACAAATGGATTAACTCCAAAACCTGCTGGCTGTGGTTGGTACATTGGTGCACCCATTCCCATACCTGTATTCATCATTGTTGGATTTACTCCCATTCCCGTACCCATGCTTGGACCAGTAATTGCATTTAGCATATTAAATCCATACATGTTTCTACCTTGCTGATATGGATTTCCTTGTTCATACTTTCTGAAGTTATGAAGAGCTAATTCAAAGAACTTTGGAACTTTTTCAAGAAGTGGAATCATCTTGAAGTATTCTGTTACATAGCTCTCTGGAATATCAAGATAGTATGTTTTAATAGATTGTAATATATCCAAGAACATATTAGTTGCTTCCTGAACCTGTGTGGTTTCCCAATCTACTAACTTAAATCTAGCACCACATACTGAGCATGTTACTTTACCATCACCATTATCTAACACTGCGATTTTACCATTATCTTTATGGGTACATAGAGATCTTGTAATTTCAATTGGGTCTACCTGCAAACTAAACTGTGAGCTAGTAGTTCTTAACTGCTTAATTTGTTCTGGAGTTAAAACCTGAGTCATTTTAGCTGTAGGCATCTGATTGTATTGCATTCCTGCCTGTGGATAGAATCCGAAATTTTGATTGAATTGATTGAACATAATAATATTCCTCCTCAAAATTAAAATTATTTTTATTATAATATTTTTTCTTTGTCACCTTAATAATATATAATTATTTTTTTGTTTGCTCTATCATTTTATAACACCTAAATTATCATAAGAACTTAGAATTTCTGTGATAACGGTGTCATTAACCNCCCCTTCAGCTTTTAGATTATTAAGCAATGTTTCTAACTCAGCTCTAGAAACATTTGCACTAAAATATTGTATAACATCATATTCTAAAACATCTACATTCATTCTCTTTTGAGATTGATTGTAATGTGAATTGTTAGGTCTAAATGCATACAATAATTCATTTTCATCGTCCCATACTATTTTATTATGAACTGCAGTTGTATCAAATAACAGTACATTATCTGTAAATAGTTGGATACCGGCATTTTTAAATATCCTGTCTCTTAACAAAACAACACTTTCTTTTAACATTTACTAAACCCCCTTTACATTTTAAATATTGAATCTATACTGAGATAATTTATTAGCCATTATATACAAATGACTAACATCTTTATCTACTTTTATGTTATTAAGTTCTTGAAGAATTATTGAATAAGCTTCAAAGCATCTCTTATGATAATCTAATACTGAAACAACATCAGCACTACTAATACCACTTCTAATCAAACACTCAACACCTCTATATGATACTGAGTACAATAAGTATTTTGCTCTAGCTGATTCTATACATGGTTCTAAGAACTGATTAAAGGTAAAATAATGTCCATATTTATCTAGATTTATTTTACCTTTTGCAACACCTCTAAATATATTGATAGAAGCATTTTGTATATTTCTAGCGTTAATATAATCTAGAAAGTTTTCTCCATATCTATCGATATTTTGTGTAAAGAAATTATTTTCCTTAGCCATTCTATTACCCCCTTAAATATCGTCTACATCATCTATATCTCCATAATTATAGTCTTCTATATCAAAGTTATCTTCTAAGAGTGTAGATATATGTTTCATAAATTCATAGACTGATATCATTCCCTCTAATGTTACACCTTCGACAAGTACTTTAGATTCATGTATATCAATACTATCTATTACACCTTTTATAAAATCATATACACGAGTTCTACCTTTAATGAACTCAAATGATTTAATATCCTCTTCACCATCTTCTGCAGATGCCACATATAATAATAAATATTGTCTTTCTTCTGGACTTTTTTCTTGCTTAGGAGCTTCTTCTGGTTCTCCTATGATTAATTTTTCAGATAGAAGTTTTTCTATCTTTTCACTTTTCTCATTTTCACCTAAGAACGTTAACACTTTTTTAGGCATCTAAATCATCCTTTCATATTATAATCAAAAATCAAAATTATTATAAACTTTACACAAATATAATATATGATTATTTATATTTTTAATCTAATGTTATCTATCATATATTATTATATAAATAATAAGATTGATGGTATAGCACATCAATCCTATTATTTTAATAGTTACATTTGTAAAAATTAATTAGTAATATTTCTTTCGTTTTATTACATATATCATTGCATTACTAAATCTAGTAATTGCAGTATAATCTAGATTCTTTTGTATATCCCTACTTAGATATTCCCTGATATATATACCATTATAAAACTGACTACCTTGACTAGAATGTGTAGTTATAGCGTATGCAAACTCAAATTTATTTCCAGGTGAATATTTATCATTTTTTAAATATTGTCTCTTATCATGTGGTGCTATAAGATAATTATAATCACATTTTAGTTTAGAAAAATACGTATTCAAAATATCTGGTTTAAAATCTATAGTAAAAGACTTTCCATCAAATCCATCTATACTAGGGGAATTTATAACGGTTCCTACTAATCCATTAGTTAGATTTATACCATCAACTTCACATTTCCAATTATTCTTTTTACATATTAATTTTTCACCAAAAGTTGGTAATTCACCTTTTTTATTAAGTATATTACGTCTAACATTTTTATTTATTAAATCTCTAGTATAATTTTTACCACAAATAATAATATCAGACATTTTGATCATCTCATCAGTTAATTCATCTTCATATATAACCAAACAGTCACCATAATATCCAGGATGTATAGGATATCCATCCAAAGCTCTTTCTGCTAGCCATAATATAGCAGAATCTTTTGCCTGTCTCATAGGTTCTATTAACATATGTATTTTTCCTGATACNAGATAAGCAGGATCATCTCCTACTGGNGGTAATTGCGATAAATCTCCACATACTATTATTTTTATACCTCTAGACTCTATCTCTGATTTAAGATATTTAGGGCAGGTTCCACCTTCATCTATAATTATCAAATCAATATTATCTAAAGGTTTAGGTTCAAAATGAAGTTCCATAATAGGTCTATTTAGATAATTATCTTTAACAATATTACCATCCTTATCATATTTAAAACCCTCAATTGGGTTAAATAACCATGAATGTATTGTTTTAGCATTAGTTAGTCCTTTAGTTCTCATAACCAAAGAAGCACAACCTATATAACTCATAGGAGCTATTCTTTCTAGTGGTATACCTAATGCTTGTATTATTTTATGCAAAACAAATGTTTTACCTCTACCAGCTTTTCCTGCAAATTGGAATACCTGTTCAGATTCGTGGTAATACCAATGTACTGCAGCTTTAATTATTTCGGCTTGCTCTTTATTAGGTACTAACAAAATATCACCTCTTTTGAATAATAATAATAAGGTGAGATTATTCATCTCACCATATTATCATATTTCTTTAAAAAACTTATATCTGGATAACCAGATAATTTGAATATAATATCCATATACTTTAATGTATGAGACTTATAATAATCAGATCTAATATCTATATAGCCTTTAAGATCTAATGAAGTCTCATTTTTTTCATTTTGTAATATTGAGTATGTTGAAAAATATAATTGTCTTGTGAGTTCCAGTTTATATAGAAAATACGAAAATATAAATTCCATTAATTTAGTATTCTTGGTTAATTCAAAATGTATATCGTTATTGGTAATCATAGGCTCCTCATTATTATAACTACATTTTAAATATTTACCTTCATAAATCATTATATTACAGTAATCCTGATCGATAACTCTAAACTGAGAATCCACATCCAATCCAATATTAGACATAACCATTTCGGTTAATTCGTGGATCATTAATTAATCATCTCCTTTTAATTTTATTTAGCATAACAATATATTAATTACTCTTATGTTAGAGGTGGTGTAAAAATATGAATAATTATATAGAAAATTCTGATTTTAAATATTCAGAAATTGCTATAGCACTTGAAGATTACAAATTTGGTTCTCTTGTAAAATTTACAATACCGACTATAATGACATTCTTAAGTCAAGATACAATTATAAAAGAATCACATCTAAATACAAAATCTAATATAGTAAATAAAAATCCATTATGTATTAATAAATATACATCATGTAATTATATAGAATTATATGTATCTGAAGATAAAGCATGTGATAGAACTGAAGGTAAAAAAGGTGATAAATATGTAGTTATATTTGTTGGTGGTAATATAAATAATTGTATTATTATAGAACCATTATTATAAAAGGAGGTATAATAATGAAACCAGCCGAAACATATACTATACAACAATTTATAAATAGTAATAATGGAATTACATTATCATATGATTCATTTTGTTTTCTTAATAGAATTAATGATAATCAAAAAATAATATCATTTAATGTATTAAATGATTATGTTGATGAAATTTCTCAAATGGCAGTTGTGGTAGAATTAGATGATACTGAATATATTAAATATAAATATAAACCTAAATTATTGTCACATGATGTATATGGTGATACAGAATTATACTTTATAATATTATATTTAAATAATATATATAGTGTAAAAGATTTTGATTTTAAAAAAATAAAATTATTAAAAAAAGAAACTCTTGAATTTATATTATCATCTATATATAATGCTGAGAAAAAATACATTGAAGAATATAATGATAAAAATGGGATATAGCATATTAATGCTATATCCTAAATTTTATATTGCAAAGCTAATAACTTGTTTCTTATGAGAATGTATTGATACTGATGGACTTCCTGCTATAAATGATGGCATCGTTTCTGTATCTATTATATCGTTTTCGATATAAACTGTTGGTGATTGTTTATATCTTGTTGCACTAAAGATATTATCATCTATATTATCATTCTTTAAGACACCATCAATATCTTTTATACTATTATAAGTATTCATTCTCGAATTTGCTAATCCTGAATTATATAGATTTACTTCTTGTGGAAGTGATTTTAAAGTATCTTTAAATAATGGTACAGGGGAATAATAATCATCAATTAATTTAATATCATTACCTTTTACAAAAGGTTGACATATGTAATCTCTATGAGTTGCTTTATATCTAAGCTTAATTCTCTTAAATACCATATATCTATTTCCTTCAGCGTCCCATTCTTGATTTATTATAAATGCTCCATCTAGATTATCTAACATAAGCATTGATTCACCGATGTTAGCTCGTCCTAACATACGAGTTAAATCTGCTTTGTTGTTTCTAGCATTATCATCTATTGTTTTAGCACCATCTCTATTTAAATGAGAATTTGTTATTACAGGAATATCTTTAAGAGCTGAAAATACTTTAAATTCATTTACAACTGCACCTAATTCTAATCTTATATCAGGTTGAGGATAACATGAACGTATCCTCTTAATATGGTCTTGAATAAGTGCAATCACTTCATAACCTTCATCTTCCAAATCTTCTGTCATCGTGTATAAATATCCTGTATCTACAGATCTATCTGGAACGAATTTTATCAATATATCTATAGGAGATTCATCTGTTAAATATAGTTCACCATCAGTTCTAAGAAGATTAATAGCTTCTTCTGCTGAATAGTTTTCTATATCATCTCCTACCGCTAAATTAAATAATCTTTGAACTGTTTCTTTAACTGTATTTTCCATTGTTAAAATAACTATAACTGGTATCTTGGTTGGATCTTTTGGTTTGTAATTCTTATTATATTTCTTTAACTGATAAGCTATATTTAACAAAGTTAAAGATTTACCACCACCAGTCATTCCTAATAACATATAAACTCTACCACTTTCAAATCCTCCACCTAGCATTTCATTTAGTCCCTGCATACCAGTAACTAAACGTCTACTAGGATTCATAAGTTGTTCATGAATATCTGTTATAACTTCATCCATTAATCCATTTCTCAATGTAAAAGTCATTTCAGATTGATTTTCTACTTTTATTCTTCTAAATTTAGTCTGAGATTCATTGACCAAATTCTGATATTCTTTTACTATAGCAGCTTTTGATATATAATCAGCTGCTTTAAATCTTGTACAAATATCTAACATTTTATCTATATCATTATATATAAATGCATAAGCCAATGATTCTGATACTGTTTGGTTTATCCATTCTAATTCTTGATTTGATAAATATGTAATTCCATACACATCTATTACATTATCGTCTATAATACCACCATTAATATATTTTATAATTAATGCTGGATTGTTTATATTCTTAAGAAGCCTAGCTTCTAATCCTTTCTTTATAAAATTAACTCTTTTCATTTTATCAATATCATTTTTATATAAATCTATATTTATGATCTCAAATAAATTTCTAAGATTGATTAAATGAGATTTTCTTATATTCTTATTTTCTGATAATACATATGAACACATTATATCTAATGTTTTAAGGTCGAATGAAATATCTATTTGAGTATTTGATGTCGTTACTGTTCTAGTACCTGCATATTTTTGTCTTCTAGCTAAATTCATAACATAATCATCCTCCGAAATAATTTTATGTATATTATTATTTTCATGTTATATAGTATATATTTTAGTATTATAAAAACGACTTCTACTATCCATTTTTGATAAGTACAAGAAAATAAATCCAAGTCTATTATAAGACTTGGATCGTTTTATTTATATTGTTTTATCTCAAAAATTATTATATAATTTATCAATAGGTTTAAAGGTTTCCATTATTTATAGTCATAAGATTTGTTAGAATATTAATATCTATTATAAAATTATTAAATGATTTTGATTATTGGACAAGATATTCAATTCTTAATGTATTATTTCCATTTTTAAATATTAATCTATATTGAAAATAAGTATCAGAACCCAATATTGGTTGAGGAAATTTAATATAAATATTTTTCCCTAATAAATCAGTAGTAGCTGACCAAATTTTTGTTACTATCTAAGATGTTTGATAAAACCTGGTATTAGTATCATAATGCTTTATTATATCTAAACTATTAGGTTGTATTATCATATATTCTCCCACTTCTATTCTAGATTATAAAACTAAAAAGGCATCCATAATTCAAAAGTTGATTTCAATATTTTTTCATTTTCTAATAGATGTGTAATTATAGAATCGATATTACCATTATAAAATATTTCCTTATTGAAACATCTGATCACTTTTGCAGTCATTCCTACATCAGGTATTGATATTTCTATTTCTAATTTAAGTATATTTTCATTTTCATCTATTATTATAATATTTTTAACATTTTTAGGTTGATTAAAAGGTTTAACATTATTTAAGTAATACCATTCTAGTTTTTCATTTATATACCCAAGATTTTTATATAACTGAGTTACACTGGTATCTAATAATGCGATATAATTTTGAAAAGTTTCTTTTATATCCATGCTTACACCTCCTCTTGTAGTAATTTTATTAATTCATCAGCAGTTATATAAGTATAACCTTTCTGTTGATTTATATACCTACTAAGAATTTCATATTCAGATAAATTTTTATCTAATATATATTGATATTCTTTATACTTGTCTAGTATTTCAGTATTAGCTTCTTGCATTTGCTTTACTTTATAGTTTTCTACTTTGAACTTAATGTTATTATTTCCTCTATAATAGTTTTTAATAATTTCTAAATTAGCTAATTCTGTATCTGTTAATTCTTTGATAAATTCTAATCTAATATATTTTATATTATCGTCCTGTTTTACTTCATTTACATATTCTATTAGTTGTTTTGGATCTGATATAAGCATATGATCTAAATTTAAAGTAACATATCTAAATGATTCTATAGGTTCTAGATGAGTATAATGCATACCAGTGTCTAAATTATGTAATACTATTAAAAATCCTTTAGTATTATCATCACCAAACTCCATTTGATATGGAGTACCATTATAATAAAAATAGCTTTCAAAACAACCGCCAGTATGAACATGTCCAGATATTATTGGTCCTCTGCATAATGAAAAATCATTCATATCAAATATATGAGATTCTCCTTTATTATCTCTATCATATATTGAACCTTTAAATTCTCCATGCATAAATACCATATCATATGAACCTGATTTAAATAAAAATTTATTATAATATTCATCATCCTTTCCATATAATTCAGGAATACATAGTATCTTAGCACCTTTTACATATTCAAATTTAACATCTTCTACTATTCTTACATCTACAGTAGGATCTGTTAAATAATGATAGAATAGTTTTAACTGGTCATCGTCATGAGATTTAGTTCCAGCTATTATTATAAATGTAGCTTTTTTAGAACGACATATTTCCACACATTTATTTATGAATAATGAAGCATACATTATTACATCTGAATTGGACATAAATTTATGATCAAATATATCCCCATCTATAGATAATATATCAAAATGTATTTGACTTATCTTATTTAAAAATTGTTCATTCAAAATATCATATTGGTATTTTGCTGATATTTTACCAAAATGTAAATCAGAAGTATGTATATGTATTAATGAACCCCTATATACATTATTTTTTCTATTTAAATTATATATCTCTTGTTCTTCATTTATAAAGCTTATTACTCTTTTCATATTATCAACTCCTTATTGATATGTTTTAATCTATATAGATTATTATTTGAATATAATTCTTTCATAAAAATGCATTTACTCATTATATGATTCATTAATAACTTTTTAAATATAAACATTTAAATAAAACTTTATAAAAAGGAGGAAAAGAAATATGGCTACAAATTCAAGATATCCAGTTATAGCATTAGACTATGCTGAAAAAGATAAAGCTGTTAAAAAAGAACTTCTAATTGATTATAATACTGGAAATATTTATGTAGTATCTGCAACTGATAAAACAATTATATTTGATATTACAAAAAAGATACAAGAACGAATAACTGAGTTAGATACTAAGAATATGGTAGTTGAGATAACTGGAATAGGTATAGTAAATCTAACTGAATATTTAAATTTATTAAATGAAAAAATGAATAATATGGTAACTATTAAAGATCCAGGTCAAGATTTTGCCTATATTATAAGAGATAATACTATTGATAATAAGTCTTTAAAAATCTTTAATGGTACAATTCAAATGGATAGTTATAAAGCTGCAGATAATCTCTCTATTCCGCAAAAAACATCAACTGGATTAAGATGGATGCCTGTAGAAGAACTAGTACAAAATATATCAAGAAACGAATCTGATAATGGTGATGGATATAGTGAAGTTGATGGTAATCTTAAGAAGGTTCCATTATTAGTAAATGATAATAACAAAATATACCTAAATAGTCATGCTCAGAAAAGTTATAATTTAACAGGTAACTTTGCTAACGTATATTTACCAACTACAGTAGATGAATATTCTATTATAAAATGGGAAATAATGCAACCACAACAGAATATTATATTAATACTTGAATCCAGTGTATATATAAATACAAAAATGTTAGATGAGTTTATTCCTATGATAGCAATAGAATATGAGGAACCAAATTTTGTTGTTACAATTAATAAAACAGAAGTTGGTAATACGAAATATTTATTTATTTTTCAAACATTCGATTATGGTAAATCGTGGATGCTTAATATTGAAATATTTAGAAATGAGAATGTTCTCAATTAGTCTGAAGGACAAATATCATATATGTAAAGGAGGCAATATAATATGGCAACATTAATATTTGTACAAAGTACTCAGTCAGCTATAGATAATATGCCTATAAATTTCGGTAAATTATATTATGCTACTGATACTGAAAAAACTTATTATGATAATGTAAATAATGCTAGAGTTACATTAACTAATGTAATCTATAAATCAAATTATAGTGAGTTAACTCAATTAACTATAACACGTCCACGAAATAGTTTATTTGTTTTAACATCTACAAAAGAATTTTATATTTTTGATCATAATAATACTTGGAAAAAGGTTACAGANAGTTATGAAATACCATCTTACTTAATGCCAAGCGATGAATTAACACCTGTTACACTAATATATAATGGAGAATCTGCAGCACCAAGAACATTACTTAAATGTGTATATAATAGTAATGGNGAATCATTAGAAGATCTTGTTAATTTTAAAGATGCTTCCACCACTCAAAGAGGNGTAGTTTTGTTATATGATGAATATGATTCTCAAGATACAAATACAGCCCCTACATCCAATGCATTAAATAAATTATATAAGTTTATAACCACACCAAATTTAGGATATAAATCTCCAGATGCAGATAAATTAGATGGTTTGGATTCTACAAGATTTCTTCAATATGGAGATACTAATAATAAAGCAGGGTATTTTGATAAATCTAATACAAATCCAACAGGTACAACAAGATTAAACTATAGTGGGTATTTCTATGCAACAAGAGTATATAATGCAGTTTATAATGACTATGCTGAATTGTTTGAAAAAAATCCTAATGAACAATTTGAAGCTGGAGACGTTATTGTAAAAGATCTGGAATCTGATAAATATACAAAGTCCACAAAGGCATATGATAAAACTGTTGTAGGAGTATTATCTAATGAATTTGGACATCTTCTTGGTGGAAATGGTAATGAAGATGATGAACTAAATTTTATACCAATAGGTATGGCAGGAAGGGTTCATGTTAAAGTTGTTGGAAAAGTTCAAATTGGAGATTTATTGGTATCTTCAGATATCCCAGGAGTAGCTATGAAATCAGATCAATTTATTCCAGGCACAATTATAGGGAAATGTTTAGAATCTAAAAATACTGACGATATTGGTATGGTTAGAATGCTAATTATGAATTCATAAGAGGTGCAATATGTATACAGTAATTCAAGATAGAGTTCCTATGAAGGATGATTATGAAGGATATAAAATAATAGGTTATCTAAATAAGGATGAAGAAATTTATCCAATTAAGATAATAGCTAACTGGGCAATGTTTTTATTTAATAATAAATATGTATGGGTTAAAATGTACGATAATAATAAATACTATATTATAGATATCAATAAAGATAATATCCAAAATAAAAATAATATAATTTTTGATACAGATATTATTGATTCCTATATTAATCCTAAAATATAACATACAGGTAAAAAATAAGAATGGAGGGATTTATTATGACCCAAAAAATTAAAGGAACAATAGACCCTGGACATGGTGGTAATGATAGAGCTAATGTTGGTCCAACAGGATATGTTGAAGCTGATGGTGTTTTAGACATTTCTAAAATACTAAAGGTTAAACTCGAAGCTACAGGTAAATTCGATATAAAATTAACTAGAGATACTGATAAAACTCTTGGTTTATCAGAAAGAGCTAGAATAGCAGCAAACTTTGGTTCTAAATTCTTTATATCACAACATACCAATGCAGCTTCAGCTACATCTAAAGGTGCAGAAGTTTTCTATTCTGTAAAACGACCTAATGATAGAAAATATGCTGAAAAAATGTCAGCAAATATAGCTAATGCATTAGGTATTTATAATAGAGGGCCTAAGGTAAGAGAATCTGAAAATTATCCAGGTCAAGATTATTATACAGTAATAAATGTATCTGAACGATATGGAATACCACATATATTCCTTGTTGAATCTGCATTTCATTCAAATCCAAATGAAGAAAAGCTATTAAAAGATCCAAAAATGAGAGAAGCTATAGCTGATGCTCAAGCTAAAGTAATATGTGAAATATTTGGTATTGAATACAATAGTAATCAACCTACTAAAACAGCAGAACAGATTAAGCCTGTAGAACCTACAACCGAATCAAAGGTTGATAATACTAATAATGAAACATTACAGGTTCAAAAATTATTAAATAGCTTAAAAATAACTGATTATGAAGGAAAGAAATTAGTAGAAGATGGTTATTGGGGATTAAGAACAGAATCTGCGGTTAAGAAATTCCAAAAATATGTTTTAATTCCTGTAACTGGAACTATAGATACCACTACAAAAAATACTTTGATAGCAGTATCGGATAGATATGAAAAGGCTACTAAGAGTAATGAAACTTTACAAATTCAGAAATGGATGAATCAGTTAAAAATAACTGATTATGAAGGAAANNNNTTAGTAGAAGATGGTTATTGGGGATTAAGAACAGAATCTGCAGTTAGAAAATTCCAAAAAGCTCAATGTTTAGCTGTAGATGGTATAGTAGGAACTAATACAAAAAATGCTATAAATGCAAAATTAAATCTGGTAAAAGCACCTGGAACTAAACCTACTGAAAATAAATCTACAACAACTAAGAGTAATGAAACTTTACAAATTCAGAAATGGATGAATCAGTTAAAAATAACTGATTATGAAGGAAAGAAATTAGTAGAAGATGGTTATTGGGGATCAAGAACAGAATCTGCGGTTAAGAAATTCCAACAGATTGTAGGTTTAACTGTAGATGGTATAGTAGGAACTAATACCAAATCTGCAATAAATACTATATTAGCTAAAACTACAATAAGAAGAGGAAATAAAGGACTCATTGTAAGATATATACAACATAGAGTTGGCTCTTCAGTCGATGGAATTTTTGGTCCAAATACAGAAGTTGCTGTTAAAACATTCCAATCTAAGAATGGATTATCAGTTGATGGAATAGTTGGCCCAAAAACTTGGAGTAAACTTATATAATAAAAATTTATAGTACATAGCAATATGCTATGTACTATATTTATTACTTAATTGATTATTTTAGAATAACATAGAATTAAGGGGGTGCGTATATGAAAGAAGCGTATATGATTAATATAATTTCATAAATTAGAAACGAAAGGTGTAATTTGATATGATAAAAAATAGTACTATCAAACAAAATATGATTAATGTTATAGTATTTACAATTTGTATATTATTAATACTTACAGGTAATCATATTATAACAAAAATATCGAAAACCAAAGAAGAAATTAAAAATAATATTGAAATCGAATGGCGTCAACAAGCCAAACGCACATTATTTAATTTACAAGAACAATTTATATACGATGTTAGACATGGTGTATTAGATCCAACAGATGAATTACAATTACAAGAGTGGGCAAAACGAAATATTTCTGGTATTTTAAATGGTGGACCCACTGGAGATGCATTTATGATAAATCTATCAGATGAAAAATTCATTTGGGATGGTAGTCCTGATTGTGCAAAGCCAGAATTTATTACAAACGGAAGATATATGAAAGATGAAGCAGAAATGCATGTAAATCCAGAACAAGCTGAAAGTATTTTAAATAAAATGAGATTAGGAACAAGTACAATTAATACTTACGAAAAAAATTGGTGGAATTTTGATGGTTCACCTGAATTTTTAGAGTGGGTTGTTATTCCGCCAGGATNTTTCGGATTTAATTATGAACCCCTAACAATAGGAGGTGTAAAGAATCCAAATTATAGTAAAATACTTATAGCTTTGGGCACCCAACAGGATGAGNTTGAATCATTATTTGAAAATACATTCAGTACACTAGATACATTAGTCGTTCTAATTAAAATATTTGTAACAATCTCAATAGTCCTTTGTATTTTTAATATGATCATATATGTTTTCTTAAGCAAAAATGCAAAGGAGTGACACAATAACAATTCAAAAAAAAGGGGAAGTTTACTATGAGTTTTAATAATAATAGCTTCTCTACTATATTATATGCCGCTATCATTGCATTTTTTGGGGCCATAGCTAAAGAAATCAATGATAAGTCTAAAGATAAAACTGAGTCATTTCCAATGTTTTTTGGAGAGGTCGTTTTACACGGGTTTAGCGGGTGGATTGTAGGGTTAATTGCGATAAAATATTTGGGATCAACTGATATTACATCTATAACAATCTACGCTGGTGTAGGTGGATTATTCGGATATGACTTAGCAAAGGTAGCTTTAAAATTTATTTTAAANCTTATATCCAATGCTAAAANTATCGAAATAGATGATAAATTTATTGACAAAAAAGAAACGACAAAAAAGACAACTAAGAAAAGNAAAAAAGAGTAGAGAGTGTAGCATTTTGCTACACTCTCTTTNCATATTGTTTAAATAATTTTAAAATTTCATTTTTAGTTATATGAAATATTGTATCTACTAGATATCTATCATATTTAGTAACTTTATTTATTTCTTCATAATCAAAAGTCATATCACTTTTTATATTGTTGCCTAAATAACGATATATTCTAATAGATATATCTTTACTATCTTTATGAGGAGTTATATATATTTGATATTTTTCATTTACTAATATTAAATATGTCTTTAAAGTTTTAGGGTCTATAAATGAAAATATTGGAGAATTTTTACTATTGTCATAAAAGAACATTCGTTCCAAGCAATTTAAAAAATCTATATACATACATAAAGTATCGTATGTAACTTTTTCTTTTTTAAGATTGTAATAGAATTTAATCTTTTGAAAAATATTATTCTTTTTGATTAAAAAATCAATAATCTTATTCTCTTTCATTTTTACCCTCTTTTCTTAAATATATTTTTATACATATCTATTGTTTGTAGTTTATTATAATAAGTATATACTAATGACAAAAATGTTGTAGTACATTGATTAATAAAATTTAGATGTTCTATATTAGAAAAATCTAAAAGATATTCTTCATATGCCACACAATTTTTATCTAATTGCAATATTAAACAACCATCAATTTTGGTATTATAGTAATATTCTAGCATATATTTATATGCTGCTAACTGTAAAAAATATTTATATCCAACATGATTACTTGTTTTAAAATCACCTAGATATATTTTTCCATTTATTTTTAATAATACATCATATGTCCCTCCAAACCAAGGACATACTAATTTTTGTTCCATTCCGAGTATTTCAATATTATTATTTTTTGAAACATCGGAATACCACATTATAAATGAATTAACCGCATTATTTATTTTAACAAAATATTCAGTATCAACTCTGGTTAATTCATTAAACTCTTTTTTAATTAAAAATTGTTCTATGAACTCATGAACATTTGTTCCTATATATGCTGCCATTTCTAATTCATCTTTATATCTTCTACGTCTAAATCCTAATGAATTAGCCCATAACATTAAATATTCTTCATGAATCTCACTTAATAACTCAGTTACTCTCGGAACTGGATTATTATTATAAAAATATCTGTCCTCTGTTAGTAAATTATAATTAATAACATGAGATTTTAGTAAATCTTCAATCATATCATATTCCCCCTTAATTATTATTAAGTTAAGTACATGATATAAAATTATATTTTTTAACATATAATTAAATATACTAAAATGGTATAACGAGTATTAAATCTAAAAATATTGTTGAGTTTTTATTTAGTAAACTAATTTTAAGGAGGTAATTACAATGGGAGTAGCAAAGAATTTCTCAAATACCTATTTATATGGAATGGGTTCTTATGAGAAGAAAATATTCGAATTTATAATGAAATCAGAAGTAATTGATAAAAATAGTGATGCTTTTTCTGATATTGTTTATGAAGTAAAAAAGAGACAAGTATCAAGCTCACTAGTAAAAGTATTAATGTCCAAGAATATAGTATTATTAAAGTCAGATGTTCCATTGCCTAAAGCATTTAAGGTATTTGCTGCAAAGGATATAAAAAGTGGAGACAAAAAATTAAAAGTATTTATAGATGCAGATGTAATTAAAATGGTTGATGGTAAATATGTTTGTCATAATATAGATATTCTAATTGCATATTTGGTATCAGCTTTAAATACAATGATTTACTATGTTGATCCAAAGAGACTATTAATGAAAAATGAAATAATAAAAGACGGAGCATATTGTTTTGCATCATTATTTACTTACATTGTTGATTATTTATACAAAATAACAGCAACTAGTAGTATTAAAGATAAATGCTTATATTTATCATCATTATATTATCAGGTAAATTTACTTGGAAAAGATGTAGATGATAGTTCTAAATCAGTAAGTAGACAAATTTCTGGATTATCTGAAAGGGAAGAAGAGATATTATTCTTACAATTAGATGAAGAAAAAGCATTCTTAAATATAAATTTCTTCGTTCAAGAGGTTGCAAAGATATTAAAAATATCTAAACTTACTCTAGATGTATTTCTTGAAAAATGGTTATATCTATATGGCACAGGAACTCATTTCGCTTTGGAATTATATCCATGTTTTGCAACAATGATGACAAATGTATATGTAGGTTGTTATTTAAATAATCAAAAAACTATTGAGAAAATTGTAGGTAATAAATTGGTATCATTCACAACATGTATTCTTAGAGTAGGAGCTGAGTCAGTATGATAACCGATAAAATCATTGAAAAAATAGAAGAACTTAGACATAATACAACAACAGCAATACAACAAGTGCAGGAATCCAAGGTTCCTGCCATTTATAAAATGAAAGCTGAAATTCAACAAACATACTTTATGGATGGAATGGAGTATGTTTATAATGGTGGCAAACTTATAATATTAATTAAAAATTTACCAATATATTATAACCTTCAAAGAAATGTGTTTGAAGATAGTATGATTAATATGGTAAACAATAAAGAAATACATCCATTTCTGATATTCTTAAATGGAAAGTTTGTAAAATGGTCTGATATAAAATTAGTTCATGATTTTAAACATAGATATATATTAATAGAAAATTTTAGTTTATCAAATTCATATGTTCCTATGGATAAGACTGCTAGAATGATAGATATATATAATAATTGGGAGAGATTCTCTCATAATTATTATGGAATATTTCCAGCAGATGAAAATGAATTAAATCAATGGAGATATAATCCTGCAACAGAAGCTGTTGAATGTAGTATAAATTCTAATACGTATATAGGATTTATAAGCGAAAAAAAATACAGTGATTATATTCATCAATTAACAATAGGATCTACAGGTGAAGGCACTACGTATAAATTTGATGACGATATAATAGGAACTGTAATAGCTTATCACAAAGATGAATATGGTAAAGAACATACATTGAGTGCCGTAAGATCTCCAGGAACTTGGAATGGAGGTATATCTATTGGAGGCTCATTGGCTAAGTGGATGATTGTGTATAATCTTAGTCAAAGTAACCAAAAAGTTATAGCAAATGGAAATGCTTCTATAATAGATGCAACAGGAACAGGTTGGCGTGAATTACCAAGAGGTTGTACTATTAAAATAGAACGAACAGAAACTACTGTTAAAGCTACAACAAGCCAATTTAATAGTAATATATTAGATCCAAGTACTGAATTGGTGGTTGATTTAACCTCTGATCCAGTATTAGAAATGTTCATAGGGCCAAAACAATATGGATATAGTTGTCTATCTCAAGAAGGTGCAACATATAAAGATTTATCTTTTATAGATTTAAAGGATAATATAATATTACCAGAAGCTGAAATGGTAACACTTCCATTTAATATAATATATAAAGAGAATCAAACTGAATTATCTGAAAATAATATATTTGCATTTGATGAAAGCGGATTCTGTGTAACATCGTTAAATGGACCATCTTGTACAGTTGATTTAGATGATCCTTATATTTATTATGAAAGTAAATACCTAACTCCAGGAAAAGTACAATCTACAGATATAAATCCAGAATATAAAATATCAAAAGTTAATCCTATATTATTTAAGAATGGTAAATTATATACTGGAGCTAAAATAGATTTTTATGGATTAAATACATTCTTGGTAGATAATGGAGGATACTACGAAAACAATATTCTATATAAACTATTTTATTATATATATGCAAATGAATCTAAAGATAATATTCTCAATATATCAAATAAAACGAATGCATTGACAAAAATAATTGATTCTCTTTCAGTACCAACCTATATAAAAGATTTAGCAGAATCGTTTGATTTTGAATTCGATCCCAATAAATCATATTCAGAAAATGTTAAGAATGCATTAGATTATATTATAAGCTATAATCCTGCATTACTAAATGATGTATATAAAGAATTTAATAAGATAGATGTAAAATCATATACTGGAAGTTATCTATATAGTATAGCTAATGCTTCAGGATATATTACAATGCCAAGAGGAAATAAAGATAGACTATTAGGATATCCTATGATATTTGTAAATGGTGAATTATATAAATATCATCATTATATAAAATACAGGGGTAACGACTTTATATTCCCAATATTAGGAATAACTACTACAGATAGAGTTGAAATAATTATGTTTAGAGATATAGATAATAGAATATTAGAAGGTAAATTATTATCTGATAGTATTGACGATATGTATTACCTAGATTCAAATATAGATATAAGAAATTTAAGAATATTCTCTAGAGATATTTATAATAAAACATTTGATGTTCCAAATACTGATTACATGAGATATAGTGTAGATTTTGAAGCTGAACGTATAGATGATTCTAGGATAAATATAAAGCTAAAAGATTCATATTATTATGATAGAAAATTATACTTTGCATCTGCAAGACAATTCAGATATTATTATGTAATATTGAAAGGACCAACTACTCATATTACATTGCCTGAAGAATTTGCATATTGCAAGAATAAAAATAATTATATGATATTTATAAACGGAAGAAAAATAGATAATTCAGATTTCCAATTTACTAAAGTAGATAGAAATGTTCCTTTTGAAGATTTATCATTATATATAAGAAATCCATTAAAAGCAACAGATAAGATTGATGTTTTCTATGTGCCTGAGGAGATGGAAGAAGTTATAACAATGACAACTGTACCTCCAAATGGAGATATATTTATAGATAAATCAAAATTACCATATGCTTTTGATAAAGATTTATATTTTGTATTCATCAATGGAAAGAAAGTAAATAATGATGATATACTTACTATAAATTCTCATAAAGCTAAAATAATTAATGATGTTGGAACAATTAGAAACTTATCTATAATAAAACATGCTAATGATTATGAAGCTATTAGTGAATTATATCATTTAAATAATAATATATATGATAGTATAGTAGATTCATTAAGCTCTTCTGATTTGAATACTTTATATTCAAAAGGAACTATAATTACTAATACCGAAACTGATATTAAACATGATATAGTACAAAATGATGAAATAACTAAACAAATAATAAATGATTACTTCTTAAGAACTATTACAACCAAGGTAAATTCAGATGATATACCAAATATAATAACATATGATTATTCTGAAAAGATTCCTCTTGATTTTAACGAAAAAGATAGTGATGGTAATATATTAATTAAATAATATTAAATATTTTTGCCTAAACACTAAAGAGAATGGTGTTTAGGTAAAATAACTATATATTAAGGAGGTGGATGGTATGAAAGATAGTAAAACAACTACATCAAAACTACTAGCATGGACTATTATTATATTTTATATTGTAGCATTTTTTACTGTTGAATATGCATATATAAAGTATGATAAAGAATTATTCTCACTATTTAATTCAATCCTTCCAATACCAATGACTGTAATATTATCATACTTTGGTAAAGCTGGAATGGAAAATTATCAAAAAATAAGATCAGGAAATAAACATGAAGATTCTAATACAGATATAGTAGAATCTGAAGAAGAAGGAAAGTAAAAGAAAGGAAGGTATAAAAAAATATGGATTATACAATTTTATATCTATTAGGATTGGTTCTTACTGTTGTATTAATAACAATTCTTAAAGAAAGGAAGGTATAAAAAAATATGGATTATACAATTTTATATCTATTAGGATTGGTTCTTACTGTTGTATTAATAACAATTCTTGTAAAAACATTAAGATCTAAGAATATTATACAACCAGAAGAACTTGAAACCACTATGGCTTTACTAGATTTGACTTCAGACATTACAGAAGAATTGCAGCTTGGCAAAGAAAAGAAACTTAAGACTTTAACCAATATTGTAATAACTACAGTTGATTATGTTAAAAATTCAATAACAGAAGTTTCAAAAGAACAAGCTTTAGAATATGCAAAAGAGCTTTGTGAAGAACTTCAGTTAGAACTTTCTCCCAAGAGAGAAGAGATATTATCTAGATTGCTAGATTTATCTTTATCAAAATTAAAGGATGAAGAAAAAGCTGAAGAACAAGTTCAGGATAAAGAAGAAGAACCTGTTATTGAAGAAAAGGTTGAAGACGAGGTTCAAAAAGAAGAACATACTGACGAACCTATAAAAATAGTTTTGGCTGATATAAAAGAAACTAAGACACAAGAAGAAACTGTAGTTGAAGAAAAGGTTGAAGACGAGGTTCAAAAAGAAGAAACTGTAGTTGAAAAACCTGCTGATGCGGTTATACCTATATGGGAAGAAAAATAAAATAAAATAGAAGAAGAGAATCATCTCTTCTTCTATTTATATAAGAATATATTATGGGAGGAAAATATTATGAACTTAATACTTCTTTTAATCTCTATAATTGAATTTATAATAATTATATTACTTATAATGTTAATAATAAAACCTAAAAAGAAATTTAATATAGAAGATTATGAATATATTATATTAAGTATTTGTAGAGAAATAATAAGAGATCTAGATTCAGATGATATTCATATTAATGATTTATCTGAAGAGATTAAAAATAGATTGATTAAAGAATTAAAAGATAGCGAGATCAAACTACCTAAAAACTTAAATGAATTAGAAATAAAAAGTTATATTCAAAATATTATTTATATAAATAATATATTTAATACTATCGAAAAAGAAGAATATGAAAATGATGAAGAAGAAAAAATTAATGAGATTATAAATCCTCAACAACAAAATATTTCACATACTGTATCAACATTAGATGCTATAAATAGTTTTTATATTGATTAAAAAATAAAGAGTAGACTATTAAAGTCTACTCTTATTTAATTCGTCAATATTAATTAATGTATCATTAATATAATTTAAATCTACATAAATTACAATAGATGTAGTTTCTTTATCAACAATAGTATCAGTATTTAATCTTAAGGTTTCCCAATCTATTGTATAATCTATTTTCTTTTGATTATTATAGATTAAGAAATCTATAAATATACTAGATGATATAAACATGCTATTGTTATATTTAATAATTCGAAGTATATCTGTATCATCAAATAATTCTCCAAAATCTATTGTTAATGGTTTAGTTAAATCTTCTTCATAATAATCAGTAGTTATAAGTTTTTCCCAGCCATTAGCATTCTTATCTGGAGCGTCTACCAATTCTATTCCTGTTATACCAAAAGTTCCACTAGTAACATTATCTATATGTCTAATTAAATCATGTTCTTCTACTGAATAATATGCGTATGCTTTAGGCATTGGTATTTTTAATACAACATTCATATCTATAATAAAGTTACTATATATCATACCTTCACGCTCACCATCATCTGCATTTGGATAATCTGTACATGATATATGAGTATACATATTGGGCATTCTTAAAAAAAACTCATTTTTACCATTCATATTCCTATACTTATATAAAACTGGAAGTATAGAATGTTGATTTAAATAGCGTACAAACTTAGTTATATTTTTTATTTTATTATCAATAACTTCAAATCCAGCATCTTTTGCTAATTGTAATATTAAACTATATGGAATATGAAAATCTATATCAATATATTCACCTTGAGTAGAACCTATTCTAAATGCCATTTGAATATATTTATATAATTCCATTTGTGGAGCTCTTGAAGATACTTTCATTCTAAATGTAAAATTCATTTGAAGCTGTTCCATCATTAAACTCACATACATATTTCTATCGTCATCTTTAAAAAAATAAGAATCAGCTCTGCTTCTTCTAATTAATTGATGTAAAGTGCCTTGATACATATCTAGTCGTTCTCTATCATAATCAAATGTAACCTGTGGTATTATTGCTAATGTAGGTTTACCTTTTTTAACTACATCATGTTTATTAAATTGTCTGAAATCATCTAAAATGAATTTACCATCAATGTATACTGATTTCCAATAGTCTTTATCAAATTTAGATAAGAACCAATTTCTCATATATTCTATTGCAATTCCGTATGAATTAGCACTAGATGGAATACATAATGAACTTTTAAGAGAGGATATCTCCATTTTTATCACTCCTTTACAAAAAATAAAATACCATTATATGTATGTTAAACATATAATGGTATTTACTGTTAGATATATTTATTAATTATAGTATCATGAATCTGTTTAGCTAAATTATTTGTAAGNCNTTTAATTTCATCTTCAATCTCATAATAAGTTTCTCCAAATATTCTAGCTTCNTCAGGTTCTCCCATTCTATGTATATCTGGTAATGATATATCAAGTTCATCTAATTTATNTTCAAATACATTTAAAATATCTATTGAAATATCATTGCAGATATCTGAAATTTCTTCTGCGAAGCTGATTACCTTAAGCTTATAATCTTTTTCATCTTTATTCTCAATAAATTCATTATTAAGAAATTCATTAATATGAACAGGATATTTATTCATATCGTTCTGTTCATCATCACAAATATTTTTTACATAAGCATCATATTCAGTTATTAAATTTATTAATCCTTGTCTTGATAAGTCTTTTAATTCTATATTAATACATCTCCTTTTCATTCATTTCAAATATTGCAGACCTATAAGTATTACAATTTAGATCAATATTAAATTGTTTAGCCTTTAAATCCATTTGATTCAACCTACAGTATAACTCTTCGTAGTCATTTACTAACTTGCACATAGGTTTATTTATACAGGTATAACATTTTAAATCATTACGATTAGTCTTTGACATTTAATAACCCCCTTAAAAATAAATCTTTATAGATACTTTGTGTATCCTAATACTTTTAATACTGTAGTCAATAGTTTTAATTTTAATCTCATAAATTATCAACTCTTACGTTAATAACCTTCTTCTTAAGTGTTGTAACAATATAGAAGATAATGATGTCTTATGCAAAAGCTCAAACTTTACAATAGTTTCTATTAATGCTTTGAACATACATTTACATTTTTGTTCACCATTTTCCTTAGTATCTATTAATGGTAATACTAATTGATCTACTTTCATATCTATAAGTAATTCAATTTCTGTAGTTCTTACTACATTTTCTATTTCATCAATTAATTCATGATTGTATAAATCATCACTAATTATAAATAATAATATTATTGCATTATTATTTATAGTATTTAATAAAACAATAGGGTCAAATTTTATACCTCTAAATATTTTGTTAATTTCATCGCTAGTCATGAGTATCCCCCTTTATATTGAAGTAAATATAGACCGATATTTAACAATCAGTCTATATTATTTGCTTTATTTTTTCTATCTTTTGTAATTGCTCTGGTGAGTAATGTTTTCTAGATAGATTTACAAATGTATTTATATTTATTAATAAGTCTTTAGTATGATTTAATTCATTATTAAATCTACCATTATTTCTTGAAATATACATTGCATTTCTTGGATTTAGTTTCTCAAATGCTTCTTCGAAAAATATTTGATTAATAATATATAATACATTTAGAACGTCACCGTCAAAGTCAGCTGCAAATAATGGTAATACTTGAAGTGGCATACCCAATGTATAAGTATCAGTTATTCCTACTATAAACATTTGCATTATAGAACCATAATTTATTGTCGGATTACGATTAAGTAATACAGGAATACCCCTTGGATAATTCTTAATAATACTTAATATAATCTTTTCAACTCTTGGATCTTTTTCTGTTTGAGCCATAAACCATATATTATGTGCATCACTATAAGTTATATTATATGATTTCTTAAGAATATTTATTATTGTTTGTTGCAATAGTTCTACCATAGCTGCATAAGGCATTATTATTTCATCAACACGTAATGTTTGATTTGGAACTATAACATTTCTTGAAGTAAAGTTATAACGTCCACCAAATAGGGAACGTACAGAACCTTTCTTTCCTGAAATTATATTTTCTAATTCCTTATATAACTCCTGGAACTTTACATTTAAATCATATAATAGTTGATTTTTTGATTTCTTTTGTCTAAATATTCTAAGGTCATCATTATTTATAGATGCCATTAATTTAGTCATCATATTATAAATTGAATTTGTACCTTCAAATTCGAATCTATCTCCAGATATTTTATAAGGTCTCAAATGTGTAGTGAAAACTGGTATAGATTGAGTAAATACTTTGTCTTTATTTGTCATAATATCATTATAGTAATCTTTCTTATTAGGATTTTTCCTTAGATAATATTCCATTATCTCATCAAATCTTTCTTTAAATTCAAGAATACCTATTCCAGCAAAAGGTTCTTTTTTACTATTTTCTATTTCTATAACATAACCATCTTCATCTCTTTTATCTTTTGGACTTAATATATTGTTCAAAACAGATTGTTTGTTTATGGTTCCAAATAGATGATTTATAGATTTATATAAGTTTGGATGTATTATATAATGCGGATCTTTTAATACTATCCAACCAAAATATTCAAAATCATCATCTACATATTTAACTTTAGTATTACATATTTCACATACAATACCATGATGAATACGTGAAGTTAAATGACCGCATTGACATTTATATTTATCTGCAAAAGGATTTACGTCTTGTAGAGTAGCTCCAAATTTAGATGAAAATATACCATCTTGATTTCTAACATCTTTCTTAATATCATTTTGATAATTTTTAATTATAAACCCTTGACCTCTTAATATAGAATTTTTTCTTTCATCGTCTAAATTAACTTTTTCCATAACTACATTGTAAACAAAATTAGGATCATAGGGATAAGAATATTTAATTTGTAATTCCGCCATTATAACAAACCTCCTTGATTATTTTATAACATATTTTATTATTCTTTTTAAATCATCTCCTAAAAATTTATTTATTCTGTATTCATCATTATAATATATGATTAAAAATAATATTAAGATATACTTACGTATGTATATCTTAAAATTATTCTATATAAATGTTAGATTTTATATATTTTATTAAAAATAACAAAAAAATATAATAGCAGGGTTGCTATTATATTTTTATATGAGTTATTTTACTTTTATTGACTTGATATGAACTAATAATCCTTTTTCATAAACCTATAATTTCATTACATATTAAAATCATCCTTTCATATTTTTATTCATATATATAATTAAATAGAATTTTATAAAATAAATAGTGTAGTGCTTAATTGCACTACACTGTAAAAGTATTATCTAATCCAGTACATACTAATACGGTGATTAATTTTTCACCATCCTCTTCCGATACAGAACATACTATAGAAACATCTTTGGACATATCAATACATGTAAATCTTTCACCAGATTTCATGGTTAATAAAGGTTCTTCCATATTTGTAATAGATATAAATATATCTTCTGCTGTTAGGTTTAACTCATCTATATATGCTTCTACTAAATCTGATATTTGAACTTTTACTGGTTGATTTTCTACTGTTAATAATGATGTTATCATTATAAAACACCTCCTATTATTCTTTATCATAATGTTAATATTAATGTACTATATACCCAAAAAATAATACAATGGACGTACCATTGTATTATGAATTTTCTATTTTATAACTTTAAACTTCTTTTTTAATTGTTCTCTTTTATCAATATCTAATAAATTTTTATAATTATTTTTCTGATATTCATATACATATTGATGATACATTAAATATATAAATTCTATAGCTTCCCCCTCATTAAATTGATCGATTTCTCCGTCTTCTAGATCACTAATAATATCAACCATAGTTTCAACAAATTTATTATTGATATTTTTTAGTAAATTTATGAATTCGTATTTTTTCATCAATTAACCCCCTAAATTATGAACATTAGAATTCTCGACTTCATAAACTTTATTTAGAATCATCATACTCTGTTCTTCATTATTATGAAAATTATCTGGAACTTCTATATCTAATTGTATAATTTTAGAACATAGATTACATGTTACAGTATGATTATCTGTTTTTCTTAATAAACATTTTGGTTTATTGTTAAATGTTATATGAGAACAGTTTATTTTCATTATTACCCTCCTTTCTCATATATATAATATATGATTAAAAAAAGTCCACAATAGTGTAACTGCTATTGTGGATTAAATTTAATATTATCTTTTTATACTAAAAGCTTTCATTGGGTCCATTTCAACGAATGTTTGACTACTATCATGGAAAGATTTCATACTTAATACCTTTAAACGAGACGGAATTTGTGGTGCAGTCATACCTATATTTTTAATCCCTAATCTATAGAATAGATTTCCAGCACATTTATTACATATACCTGTTTTGGATTCACATAATGAACTAAATCTTAATTTAACAATTTTTCCTTTATATTTATCCATATTCTTAGAAGTTAATTCTACTAAATTATCTCCTTTTATTATATATGAATACATATAATCTTGCATATTTTCTGTATTAAAATCTACAGTAATATATCTTTTAGTACCACAGTCACTACCTTCTTTATCTAATACTACATGCTGATATGCTGCCAAGAATAATTTTTCTAAATATCCACCAAATTCTGTCTTTTTAGCTCTTGAATAAGGACCAGCTGCTAATGATTTAGCATATATATGATATTCTTCTTTCTTAACTCCTGTCATAAAACTAGATGTAGCAACTTCATATCCTTTATTAGGATCTGGGTCTTTAACTAACCCTTTCATAACAAATAAATTCTTAAAATTATTATTAAATGAGCCTCTAGCTCCAGAATTATAGGTATCCATAGCTGGATCATCCTTTAATAATTCTTTTGCAAAATCTAACAACTCTGATTGTATTTTATCTATTATTAATGGGTCCCCACTTTTAACTTCTTCTTCATATTTTTTAAAAAGTTCTTTCTTTTTCTTTTCAATCTCTTTAGTACATAATAACATATTTAGAGTATAACTAGGAGACAATATTGATACGTATGGCATTACTTTCTGTGTTTTCATAAGATACTTTTTCATTACAGATAACTCTATTTCATCTTCTAATAATGCATAAGATAATCTTTCATTGATCTTACCAAATTCTTTTTTGTTTATAGTTTTATTTATATATTTAAATATATGAAATAGATCTTTTTCTATAAAATATTTATTAAAAATCCAAAGACCTACTGTAGTTCTAAACACATTTTTATTTCTATTTCCAGGTGGTCCATAACTATCTTTAGGAATATCTATTTCATCATAAGTATTAAATTTTCTTTTACCATCAAATTCACCAAATGTATCCATTATAAAAGATAAAGTAATATCATCTTCTTTTACATTTAATAAAAAATCTATATCTTCTTGTTTAGTTATGAGTTTAGCATATCGTTTCATATGTTTACCTCCATTTAAATTAGACGATTCATTTATATATTTTGATTTAATACTTTTATTATTGATATCATTTTTTGAATGTTCATTTATATTTTCATCATTTAATATATTTATTAATCTATTTATACCAATATATTCATCTCTTTTTT
>JGI24710J26742_10000472_pt1 | contig 37284 bp, 25 predicted proteins | sample BioPla2DNA2_FD_26742 | JGI IMG/M metagenome (IMG submission 26742)
GCTTCTGCGGGGTTTATTTATGAACGTCCATTAAACAGACGCTCTGAAAGAGCTTCTTTAAAAAGAGCCGAACTCTCTTTGGAAAAGCAAAAGCTGGCTTCTGAGAATTTGAAAAACATGATTATTGAAGATGTTGCCAAGGCTTATATAGAGTATTTTAAAAGCAAAGAACAGATATCGGCTACTAATGCCTCATTGTCAAAACAAGCTGAAAAACTCAGAGTTGAAGAAGTTTATTTCAATGTCGGAAAAACAACTGCTTTCCAAGTAATGCAGGCTCAAAGAGACTTAACTGCTGCCAAACATGCGAAACTTAAAGCGGAAGTTGATGCAAAACTAGCTTATTCTAAACTTCTTCACTCAATTGGAATATTGCTTGAATCAGCTAATATCCAACTGCAAAATTAGGGGACAGAGGGTAGGGCGTAGGGTGTCGCCTAAACCAGTGATGAGTGGCGAGTTGAATTGTTAGAATTCAATCTCTCAAACAAACAACTGCTTTAAGCTCTTAATAAATAACTGTTCTTTATCTTTCTGCAGTTTGGCATATCTTTCTGCCTTTGTTATGTTAGCTTGCAAATAAAAATAGAATATAACTTTTTACACTGTATTGACGATGTGTTGATAATTATCTAAAATAAAATAGGAGGCCTTGTATGTCATCTACAAATTTAAATATTCGTATAGACAGTTTAGTAAAAAAGCAGGCTGAAAAAATTTATGCAGATTTGGGTATCAACATGACGACAGCTGTAAATATTTTTTTGCGAGCCTGTATCCGCAATAATGGCATCCCTTTTAATCTTAGCTTGGGTTGCCCTAATGAAACAACTCTAGCTGCAATAGAGGAGGGCAGGCACATAGCCAAAGACCCGAGTGCCAAGGGCTATCGATCTATGGAAGAACTTAAATCGGCTCTTGATGTATGAAATATGAAGTTAGGTTTACAACTAGGTTTAAGAAAGATCTGAAATTAACGCAAAAACAAGGGAAGAACCTAGACCTTTTATTTGAAATAATCGAAAAGTTAGCATCAGGCGAAGAGCTTTCCAAAAAGTATAGAGACCATTTTCTAACCGGTAACTTTAAAGGAGCAAGAGAATGTCATTTGGAAAGCGACTGGCTACTGATATATGAAATTATTGATGATAAATTGCTTCTTATTCTTTTGAGAATTGGCTCGCATTCCGAGTTATTTTGAACCATTTTGACACATTTATGTAAATCTGTGTTCTGTGGTTTAAAAAAGGTTTATCTAAAGGATAGCGTCTTAGAGCAAACCTCAACGAGATAACATTGTCTGCATAAGGCTTCGTTTTTACCGTCTGTGCACTTGCCTGATATGCCTAAATGGCAGAGTGCAAAATCATATTTAACAGGATCTTCGGGAGAAAGAAGCGCCAAGTTGGCTGTGATTTCTTGTGCTGTTGCAAGATCGTTTGCAGTTCGGTTAGTGAGACCTATATTTCTGGAAATTCTGCTAATGTGCACGTCAAGGGGTATGATAAGTTTGGAAGGCGAGACTTTTTTCCAAAGACCCATATCGACACCGTCATCTGGTCTGCACATCCAACGTAAAAACATCATCCAGCGTTTAAGGCAACTCTTTTTAGCAGGATCTGAAAGCAAATGCTTTAATCCCAGGGTTAAACTTTCTTTGTCGTGCAGTTTTAAGAGCTCTGATATAAGAGCAGCATAAACTGAAGAGATACCATCTAATAATTCTTTGTTGTCTTCAAAACCTTTTAAGAATAGGTTTTCTAGAGTTCCATTTTTTTTGAAAATATTGCCTAGAGCTATAGCGAAGAATTTTAAATCATTTGAAGTGCTGAATCTGTAGTTTGGCCAATCAAATTTTTCAGCTTTATTAGCAGATGTAATAAGTCCGAAAAAATTATTGTCACATTTTTTGAGAATCTCTGCGACTTTAGCGGTAAATTGCTTTGCGGAACCATAGGAGAGCATAGCTGTAAAAAAAGCTATAGCTTCAATTTCAGCCTGAGGTTTCTTTTGTTCATAAAAACTGCGAGGGAACTGAATAGGATCTGTTGGAATCCTTTCCCTCGCAGAAAAATTTTTCAGAACCTTTTCAAGCATGGGTCTCAAATTCAGAATGTTCTTTTCTTTAGCATTCATCTTGAGTGGCGCCATTGCTTTTACGGTTATCAAGACAAGCTTTCAATGAAAACTTAATACTTGAAGGAACTGCCTCCAATAAACTCTCTCAAAATAGAGGTCGGGGGGACTTCTTTAGGATCGAGAGGAGAGAAGAAGGAGAGTAAGCGAAGAACGTGTCTTGCTAAGTAGTAGTTGGGGCTTTCAGGAGATATCTCGCAGAAAAGGGGCTCTGCCATTTGGCGAAGAACAGCCCACTCATAAGGCACAGCTGAGTTGAAGACTGTATCTGCACATTCCTGGAAGGGGAATATATTGGATTCTTCTCCTCTGCGAACTGATGTCCAGCGGCTGATTGTCTCATCTGCTGAATAGCCTCGATATTTTCTGTCGCGTACGGTTCTGCGAATCAGTCTGGTTTCAGTTGTACCTATTCTGTTGTAATCGTCGATAACCAGCTGTGTAAGAGCACTGATGTATATTTTATACTTAAGCTCTGCCGGAACACTTCTGGTCAGCTCATCATTAAGTCCGTGAATACCTTCGATTATAATAATCTGGTCGTCATTGATTCTCATTGGATCAACTTCTGGTTTTCTGTGTCCTGTGTAGAAGTCGAATTCAGGTATTTCTGCAACTTTGCCGGCCAAGAGAAGATTGAGTTGTTCGTTGAAAAGATCTAAATCCAGAGCATAGATTGATTCAAAGTCATAGTCGCCTGATTCATCTCTGGGAGTGTGCTTGCGGTCAAGGAAGTAGTTATCCAGAGAGAGTGTGACAGGGCGTAAACCATTGACTTTAAGGCTTGTGCCAAGGCGTTTGCTAAAAGTGGTTTTTCCAGAGCTGGAAGGACCTGCGATCAAAACGATTCTTACTGTCTTTTTGGCACAAATTTCATCAGCTATCTGTTGGATTTTCTTTTGGTGCAGAGCTTCTGCAGTTTTTATGAAGTCTGATATGCTTCCGTCTTTTATGATTTCGTTGAGTCTGCCGACATTATTGACTTCGAGGATTTTACCCCAGTTTTTGCTCTCGCGGTATGCTTCAAATATTTTAGGCTGTCTTCTAGGTTCAGAAGGAACTCCTGGATTTTTGGGATCGGGGAAAAGAAGAAGGAAACCAGAAGCATATTGCTTAAGGTCAAAAACTTTAAGGTAGCCGGTAGAAGGCACCATAACTCCGAAATCCAGATCTATGTATTTCCAGCAGGAAATTATACCTATGTGGTCGTTGTTAATGTTTTTAAGAAGTCTGGCTTTTTCCGGATAGCCTTCTTTTTTGAAGATGTTGATAGCTTCAGAGCGTGAAACAACTTTCTTGCCGAATGGCTCGTCTTTATCTATGATCTCATTCATTTTTCTGGTTATGTAATCCAGAGTTTGTTCTGAGACAGGGACATCCGTAAACAAATCATAGTAATAGCCGTTGCCTATGGAGTGGTCTATCGACAAGCGAGCATTTCTGTAGAGCTCTATAATTGCTCTGGCAAGCACAAAAGTAATACTTCTCTTGTAGCAGTCTTTTCCTTGTTGCGACTCATAGGTGAGAAATTCAACGTTACAATCAAATGTGGGGATGTAGTCAAGCGAACAAATGTCGTTGTTAACTTTTGCACAGAGATAGGGCAAGTTCTCTTCTGTGGGAAGCGATTTCGCAAGAGTTAAGAGAGTTGAACCCTCGGGGAGTTGATGTTTGGTGCCATCTTTAAGAGTGATTGTGTGAGTTGTTTGTGTTTCTTTCACTTCAGTATGTTGTTCCATACCAGTCATTCCAGTTTCCATTTGTAACCTCAAAATAATAATCCGCCTTTTAATAAAACTAAAAAAGCGCAGAGGGCTAGCTTAGCACATTAGAGTTGCTAAGTCAAACAGAAGGCTTCTGAAACAAGTTCCAGTTTTAATGAAGTAAACCGTATGGTGTTTCTATAAAATAAGAAATTGTAATGTGTAATTTGAAAATTAAAATTAAACTCGGCAACAGAGTGCTACAATGTTATTCGCTTATTCTGTCGCCCCCGGTTTTTTGAAGGTTATAAAGATTTTTTTTGGCTGCTTCAAGAAATGCTGTGAGTTCCATTGATTTGTCGTAAAGCTCGGTTTCAATAGAAACAGTGATGTCGTAGGTTTTGCCATTATGTTCAATCAAAGATTGCTTAATCTTGGCAAAAATCTTTTTGGCAGCTGCTTGAGCACCCTCTTTGAGCGTGTCAGGCATGATTACGGCAATTCTGTTGCCTTGGAGTCTGCAAGGAATATCGTTAAATCTTACAATTCGTTTGATTTTTGAAGCTATGCTTTTAATTATTTCATCATTTAAAGCTTCATTGTTTTTGGCAATTTCATCAAGGTTGTCTACAGCTATAAGAAGGAGGGAAAGACTGGTATTTGTTCTTCTGATACGATAAATCTCTTGTTCAAGCCTAGAATAAAAATAAGCATCTGAATATAAGGCAGTAAGGCTGTCAACCATTCCGTGTCTGGTTGTGTCGGCATTCTTCATTAGTACACTGAGTTGAGATATCAGCATTTTTGCAAAGTTAAAATCTTCTTCAGTGAAGTGGTGATTGTCTTGCCTATCAGTGAGACTCATTATAGCTGTAACTTCATTGTCTAGTATAATAGGAAGAATCATGAAAGATTTTGATGAGTAGCTGTTTGCTCTGGTGAACTCAAATCTTTCCTCTTCGTCTATGTTTTTTACCAGTAATGGTCTTTTGGTTTCTATGACATATTTTGAAACAGGTGAATCCCATAGGTTAAGAGTTACTGGTAGGTTGGGACGATCAGATTTGGAGAAAATATACTTTTTCTCTGTAGGGTCTAAGAAGGCAAAGGAAAACTTTGTTGCGGCAAACATATCTGTGAATAGATTTTTGAGAGTTACAGGAATCTTTTCTAATGCCGGATCTGCCGATATTAGTTGAGTAGTTGAGCTAAGAGCGTTTAACTCTTTGTTTGTGCGTTCTAAACAGGTGTTGGAAATCTTCAGCTGCTCCATTATTTGGTAAGTATGTATAGCTGAAGCAATGTTTCGAGCCATTATTATTAGGAAATCCTCGTCGTAATCGCTTTCGTCCGAAACATCGAGTTTATTGCCAATAAGAAGAACTCCGTGAAGAGTGTTGTCTATTTTGAGCAGATAGCTTCTTTTCAGTTCCTCAGGGGCATATTTTTCTGCAAACTGAGGGAAGGTTTTAGTCAGCTCATTTGTAACATTGACACTTTCAGAAGCTAGTAAAGCGTCCAACTCTGTTTTATCGTTAATTTTGATTTTGGGAAGTTTGTCAGCAGATTTGAACTTAATATCAATGTAAGCGTTCAATTCTTGTGCTTTGCTGTCATAGAGATATATAGCTCCTCGGCTTATCCCCAAGGTTCCTAAAAGAATTCTGAGCATGGATCTTAGACCTTTTTGCAGAGTTTGGCTTCTGCACAGGAAAGAACTAAGGTCTATGATACTGCCTAAAATGTATTGGAGTCTCTCAACACGGCGTTTTTCGACCAGGAGCTCTGTTTGATCCAAGGTCATGTTCTGGGGAACCTTCTTGACTAGGGTGATGAGTGTTCCTTGTGGAGGCATAGAATTTATTTTAACGCCGTCCATCAGGTTAGTCATGAGCATTAGTCCCCAACCACGCTTGTAAGATGAATTCATTTTTTTTGCAAGAGTGGGGTTAGGGTCAACTTTGTTAGGGTCAAAGCCTTTGCCATAGTCGCGAATCTTAATGGTAAGATCTTCGCCGTCAAATTCGAGTCCTATATCGACATCGTCTTTTATCGCGCCTTCGGAATCTTGAGAGGTGTCTTTTATGGAGTGTTCTTTCGCGTTGACAATAGCCTCTATAAAGGCCATTTTCATTTCATCTATTTCGTCTTTGGCAAAACCGCATTTAGATGCAAAATTCTCTAGATATTCACAAGCTTCCAGCTCCGAATCTCTGTCGTTAGTTAATTTAAAAAAAACTTGCTTTACATACGGAGACAAGAGAGACCTCCCAAGGATATTATACTTAAAATTTAACTTGAACACATTTTATTGTCAAGAAACTATAGGCTTGCTCGGAAAAGATAAAACAATGTATTGCTGATATAAATTTATTGAATAGAGATTTGTTAAGTGATAGATTGTTTTTGTTCTAAAAAAATATATATATATGGGGTGATTTTAATGGCGACTCTTAGTTTTGACGAGTTTATGAAACGTGTAGTTGAACGCAATCCTGGTGAAAAAGAATTTCAAGATGCGGTAAAAGAAGTAATGAGCACCACATGGGAAACCTTCAAGGCAAACAAAAGATTTGTTGATGCCAACATTATGGAACGCATAGTGGAGCCTGAAAGAATAATAATTTTTAGAGTGCCTTGGACTGATGACCAAGGCAAAATTCAAGTTAACCGCGGTTACAGAGTGCAATTCAACAGTGCTATTGGACCATACAAAGGCGGTTTGAGATTCCATCCTGCTGTAAATCTTTCGGTAATGAAATCTCTGGCATTCGAACAGACTTTCAAAAACGCTCTTACCACTCTTCCTATGGGCGGCGGCAAAGGCGGAGCTGACTTCGATCCCAAAGGAAAGTCAGACGCTGAAGTTATGAGATTCTGCCAATCTTATATGGACGAGCTTTACAGACACATAGGCCCTGACACAGACGTGCCTGCTGGAGACGTTGGAGTAGGCAAACGCGAAGTCGGCTATATGTACGGTCAGTATAGAAGACTCACCAACACTTTCACCTCTACATTTACAGGCAAAGGCCTTGCTTGGGGCGGAAGCCTTGTCAGACCGGAAGCCACAGGTTTTGGTGCTGTTTATTTTGGAGAAGAAGTTCTCAAACGCAATAATGAAACCTTCAAAGGAAAAAAAGTTGTTGTCTCAGGTTTTGGACAAGTAGCTTGGGGAGTAGCCAAGAAGCTTGTTGAGCTTGGCGCCAAAGTTATTACTATAAGCGGCCCCGACGGCTATGTACATATTCCCGACGGTATGACTGAAGAACAAGTTGAATACATGCTCGAAATGCGTGCGTCTTGCAGAGACAGAGCCGAAGATTTCTCAGATAAATTCAAAAACGCTACTTTCCACAAAGGTGTGAAACCTTGGGTCGTTCCTTGTGATGTAGCTATGACATGTGCTATTCAGAACGAATGCAACCTTGATGATGTTAAAACCCTTATGAAAAACGGCTGCAAAATGATTCTGGAAGTTTCAAATATGGGCTGCACTCTTGAAGCGGCAGAATATCTCAGAGAGCAAGATATAGAGTTTGCTCCTGGAAAAGCTGTTAATGCCGGCGGTGTTGCTACTTCCGGTCTTGAAATGAGCCAAAACAGCATCAGAATGTCTTGGGACGCTGCGGAAGTAGACAAAAAACTCAGAGGCATTATGAAGGGCATCCATGATGTTTGCTACCAATACGGTAAGCAGGATAATGGCAAGGTAGATTATGTTAAAGGCGCCAACATCGGCGGCTTCATGAAAGTTGCCGAAGCCATGGCAGATCAGGGAGCAATCTGATCTAGGGAGTAGGGCGTAGGGGGTAGGGAGTAGTGAAACCCCAGATACCTGAAAAACCTGATAAAAAGATTTAACAAATAAATTCAGCTTAAAAGAGGGTTTCTTTTCAATCGAAGAGAAGCTCTCTTTTTTTTAAAATAACGTAGTTTCGGCTGTTTATAGTCGCTTAGAAGATATTCGTTTTAACAAAATTGGTGAAAAGAATTTTTCACCAATTTTGCCCTCATCTGTGTTCATCTGTGGATAAAACAGCTCTCTATGCCTTTATAAAAATGTTTTCAGCAATAGAAGTCTTACTGGGAAGCAGGCAGGGGCGGGTTGCCATTGCAAGCATTTCTCTGTCGCCCCGGGAATCGCCGTAAACATGAATTTCAGAAAAATCGCTGAAATTGAGAATTTCAGAAAGTCTGCGGACTTTTTCAGGACCAAAACAGTTTGGAGAAGCAAAGTTGCCTGTTAAATACCCGTTTTTTGTTTCCAGCTTTGTTGCCAAAAGTTCTATCTCATGTTCTTTGGTCCAATGTTTAAGGTAAAGCTCGGGAGAGGCGGAAACTAGGATAACTCGGTATCCGTTGGCTTTGTAGTCGCATAAAATATTGAGCATTTCCGGCTTAACAAGAGAGTTTAAAGGAGCCTGTGCGAAATCTTTGGCAAGCTGTTCTGCTATAGATTCAGGCATGTTTTTAAAAAACTCTTTGACTGTTTTTTCTTTCAGCATGGAGTTGTCTATAAGTTTTAGATAGAAAGCTAAAAAGTGATGTGCATAATAAATAACTTTTTTTGCAGTTTGTATGTCTCCAAATGAAAAGCGGAGAAACTCAGCAAAACTGTCTTTTCTGGTTATAGTGCCGTCAAAATCAAAAAGAGCTAATTTCATAATTTAATTCCTGGCTGCTTCTAAGAAATAAAAAGCGTCTTCAGGGGTAAATGTGCTTCTGCGATAAAGGCTTTTGAGATTGGACGAGCCGATAATAGCAGTTACTTCGGCGGGATGTCCGCCCAAATAGAGAAGCTCAGCTGTTTTTCCGTCTTTAGAGATTCCAGTAACTACAAAATTAGAGCCTTGCGGGATTTTTATGTCTTGAAATTTTATAAACTTGGAAGTGATTTTATGTTGTTTTAGTCTTGTTTCTATTGATTTGAAAAGACTTTGAACTTTTTGTAAAAAATCGGGAGATTGGTGAAAGGAATTTTGTCTGTAATATTCTATGATTTCATTATAGTAGGAGAGGGCAAGAACATTGTATAGCTTCATAGCGTTTTTGAAAACCACGTCGCTTCTCAAGTCTTTTCCTAGATGGTTCATTGATTCATAAATTTGATATTTGGCAGCATAGGCCTTGATTAAAAGTTTTGCTTCAGGAGTAAGAACAGACTCTTTTGTTCGCAAAAATGCTGCTACATTATTGAATTGGGTTCTTATGTTAGGCATTTCACCCAATATTCCAAAGTTGTTGTGGTTATGAATATGGCGTTCAAAGTCATCTAAAAAAGCGAATTCCTTCAGAATTTGTTCGGTAAAGCTTGATGTCTGTGTTCTGGAAACTCCAGGCAAGTCTAGCTTGGGTTGAGCGACACCGCAAATACCGCAAAAATTTGCTGTATCAGGAATTTGCATTCCGCAAGCAATGCAAGATTTGGCATAAGAAACGCTTGTTAAGGTGATAAAAATAAATAAGACCAATAGTATTTTTTTATTCATAATTCTGTCCTAAATTTTATATCCGCAAATGAACACAGATTAACACAGATTAACACAGATGGGATTTTAAGCATAGCTTAAAATCAGGGAGCAGTGATTAGGGAGTAGGGTGTAACAGAAAACCAAGAGAAAGACAAAGGACAAAACTGCAGTAAAAATCAAAGCATTTATTTCTAATTTGTTCAGCTAGGCATAATCACAATTTTTGCTTGGTCACAGATTAAAGACAGATGATACTTGGCAAACAGTGGTTGTGGATAGTGGTAGAAATGGCAACGAACAGCCAGTGAGTGAGGGAAGTGAAGTGCTAGAGTTTTAATAGTGCAAAGTGTAAAAAGCTGACAAAATCAGAAAATAAAAAAATATCAGTTCTTTTTCCGTGTATTCTGTGTGTTCTGTGGTTTATATAAGCTTTTAGAGTTTTCGCGTGTTTCGTGGTTCCAAGTGTTCTGCTTGATGCAATAAGAAAATTCAATTTGCCATAGAGCTTTAAATGTATTATCCTGTGCGAATACATCAAAAAAACTATCACGGCTGATTAGAGAGGGTTGAAGTATAATAAATGCCCTTGCTTGCCGTTGGTATTCATTTGGAAGGAGTTAAACGGAGTTGATGCGTAAAGGCTTCTGTACGTTTCTTTTCATGTTCTTTTTCTCCATTTGTTGGAGTAATATGCCTGCAAATGCTCTGGTGCCGACAGGTCCAGATCTTACAAAACCATTAGACTTGGATTCAGTGCCGGATGAGTTCAAAGAAGAAATAGCTTCTTTGGACTGGCAAACAAATTTGAATATACGCAATTTCGGAAGTCCCGAAGCAAAAAAAGGCGGCACATTAGTTTGTGTTCAGTCTTCCAGACCTCCGACTTTACGTACTACAGGCAGAAACAGCAATACGGTTTTCAATAGTACCCTTGAGGGATTTTGCTATGAAACCATGCTTGCTTTAGATCCTATTACATACGATTATTCTCCAAACTTGGCTAAACGCTGGGCTGTGGGCGATGACAAAAAAACTTTCTATTTTGAATTGGATGAAAATGCCAAGTGGTCAGATGGCAACCCTGTTGTTGCCAACGACATTGTACAGACATGGGTTCTTTACACAGATAAAGGTCTCCAAGACCCGTTTTCAGCAGATTTTTACTCAAAGTATGAAAAACCTATTCCAATTACTGACCGTATAGTAAAAGTTTCTTCAAGAGATCTTAACTGGAGAGCTTTTATGTCTATCGGCTTTATGACTATTTTGCCAGGTCATATTTTGGAAAATCTGACAGCTGAAGATTATTTAAAAGAATATGAACATAAGCTTTTACCGGGAACAGGTCCTTACACTTATTTGTCATCGCCTAATGAGGTAGTTTCAAACGAGATCTCATTGGCTCGCCGACATGACTGGTGGCAAAAGGATTATAAGCGTAATCAGGGATATTATAACTTCAACATCTTGCGATTTCTCTTCATAGCCGACGAGAACCTTATAAAAGAAAAATTTAAAAAGGGAGAAATTGACTGGATGCAGGTAGGTGTTGCTCGCGAATGGCACCAAGAGTTTATTCCTCTAAAAATGCCTGCTATTTCTAAAGGCTGGATACAACGAAAAAAGGTTTACACCCATCAGCCTGTTGGAACTATGGGTCTTGCATTTAACATCCGTAAGCCTCCCTTTGATGATATTCGTGTCAGAAAAGCTATAGCTCATCTTTATAACAGAGAGCTTCTTATAGACAGACTTTTCTTTAATGAATATGAACTTTTGGATTCTTTTTATCCGAATTCTCCTTATGAAAGTCCCAACACTCCTAAAATGCGATATGATCCTGAAAAAGCTGTGCAGCTTTTGGAAGAGGCAGGTTGGCTTCAAAAAGATCGTGATGCTCAGGGCTGGCTTGTTAAAGACGGGCAGCGATTTGTTCTCGAGTTGAATCTTACAGGCAGCTCAGACCGTATATATACTATTGTTCAGGAAGACTTCAAAGAAGTCGGTATAGATCTTCAGCTTAAAAAGGTAACTTGGGCGACAGACTTAAGAGAGCTTGGCAACAGAAATTTTAATATTTCCTTGCGCGCTTATACAGGTCTCACATTCCCGAATCCTGAAAGCTCTATGCACTCCAAGTTCGCAGACTTGCCTAATAACAATAATATCTGGGGATTCAAAAATGCCAGAGTTGACGAAATTTGCGATCAATATAATCTGATGTTTGATCCGGCAGAAAGAATTAAGGCGGTTCAGGAAATCGACCAAATAGCCTGTGAAAATCATTTATATGCTTTTGGTTGGTATGCTCCTCATACAAGGGTTGTTTACTGGAATAAATTCGGAATGCCCGATTGTGTTTTTTCCAAATCAGGAGACGAAGCTTCAATACTATCCTTGTGGTGGTATGATGATAAAAAAATGGAAAAACTTCGTGATGCCCGTATTAATAACAAACGCCTGCCGAGAGAAAAAGAGATTGTCAAATGGTGGGATGAACATTATCCAAGGGAAGGAGCTGCGAACTAAATGGCTGATTATTTTATTCGACGCTTATTGCTGATTATTCCTACATTTATAGGAATTACATTTTTATCCTTTACAGTTACCAGATATGTTCCTGGTGGTCCTGTTGAACAGGCTATTTTACAATATCAGCAGGCTCAGGGCGGAGGCCAAACAGGTGAAGGCGGTGCAGGCGGTTCTAGCGGTCTTGACAGCAAGGGAGAAATCTCTCAAGACTTGGTTGATGAGCTCAAAAAAATCTACGGTTTCGACAAACCATTATGGATTGCTTATCCTGTATGGCTTAAAAATGTTTTGCTGGGTGACTTGGGCAACTCTTTTACAACTGGCCGTCCAGTATTGCTGGAGATAAGAGAAAGAATAGGTATTTCTTTGCAATTCGGTATTTCAGGATTTATCATCTCATATCTTGTTTGCATTCCTCTTGGAATATGGAAAGCTGTCAAGCATAACTCCACCTTTGATACGGTCACCTCTGTAATGGTTTTTGTGGCTTATTCGATCCCTGGATGGGTTGCCGGTGTTATGCTTCTTATGTTGCTTGGCGGCGGTTCTTTCGGTAAGGCGATTGTCCCCTTGGGCGGGTCTGAATCGGGTATTATAGAGCCTGGATCTTTCCTGTATAGATTTACTGTCCCTAATGTAAGAGTTTTAAAAAACGCTACCCCTGAATTCCTTGAAGCTTATCCAGAATATATGAGATTGTATGAACTTGACAAAGAAACTGTTCTGGAAAAACCAGGCGAATTGCCAAAAGATGCTACTTCGGAGCAAAAGGAAGCCAGAAGAAAAGCTTTGGAAGCTTATGAGGCTTTTGGACAGATGTGTCCTTTGGTAGTTTCAACAGCTCCTTCCCATAATGATTTGAATTTTATCGGGCGTTGCTTAGATATCTTATGGCATATGATTTTACCTGTTTTTTGTTATGTGCTTGGTTCTTTTGCGGGCAAAACTGTCTTGATGAAAAACTCTCTTATGGAAAATCTTGGGCAAGACTATGTCAGAACAGCCTTTGCTAAAGGTCTCAGCGAGAAGGTAGTTATATTCAAACATGCTTTCAGAAACTCACTGATTCCTTTGGCCACAGGTTTGGGACATGCTCTTTCAATTGTTTTGGCTGGTTCTTATTTGATTGAGAAAGTCTTTAATATCAACGGTTTCGGTCTATTGGGCTATGAATCGCTTATTGGCAGAGACTATCCTGTGACATTGGGCATTTTGGTTATATCGTCAATTTTAGCCTTGATTGGAAATATAATTTCCGACTTTCTCTATTGTTTAATTGACCCGAGGATTGAATTTTCATGAGCAGCGCACAAGATAATAAAAGCCATGGAATGGCTTATCGCCTTTTACTGAATATTTTACGTTTCGTGCTTTTTGTAGCTATTTTCACAGTAACTTTTATCTTTATAGATAAAATATCTGCCACTATGTCGAGAGGCATGATACGCTTCTTGAGAATAGCTGCACTCATTGTAGGCGGGGTTGCATCTTTCTATGTTGCCCCTATAATTGTAAGCGTTTTTGATGCTTTTAAGCTTTTTTTCACAACCCCAATTTTCAAACGCAGATGGAGAAAGTTTACAACCCTTAAAAGAGGCTACTGGTCTTTTATAATTATACTGACTCTTTTTGTGATTTCTTGGTTTGCTGGGGTTCTTATAAATGATAAAGCTTTGTTCGTTTCTTACAAGGGAAAATACTATTTTCCGGTGTTTGCTTCTCATTACAATGGCAGAGAGTTTGGTCTTGATTCCTATAGTTCTCCTAACTATAGGGTTCTCAAGCAAATATTTAATGCCAGAAATGCAGAAAATAAAGCGGCCTTGGAAAAAATGTTCCCTTCCAAGAGCGATATTCCTAAAGATCTGTCCTCTTTGCCGAAAGAATTGGCAGATTATATAAAACATGGTCCCGATAAGGTTATTTTACCAATTTATCCTTTTGGAACTACAGCCAACCTTATGGAAGAGCTGCCATCCAGACCTCCTCATCCTCCTCTCAGGGGAGAAGCCAGTCTGAAATCTTCTGCTTGGATAGATATTTTCCTCACGGAAGACCAATATGAATTTGCTGAAGGCAGAGATGCTTATTTGGATAAACTTTCCGATGAGCTTTTGGCAAAGGGTAAAGACCCCGACGTTGAGATGCTTAAAGTCGTACGTAAAGAGATCAGATCTGGCAATATCAAGCTAAAACCTGCTGTTAAATATCCTTGGGCTGGTCTTTATATGAAGTATGATTTGTTTGTATTGCCGGAAACCAGGCCTACTGACCAAGAATTAATAGAAGTTTTCAAAAAACCTGAATGGGTAGGTTACAGTAATTATCAGCTTTATAAAAAAATGGCTGAAAACGGTATGCTGGAACTTAAGCCGGGAGTTGAGCCAATAAACTATCCTCACTTCTTAGGAACAGATGACCGGGGCAGAGATGTTTTTGCCAGAATGGTATACGGTTTCAGAATTTCTATTTCCTTCTCGCTTTTGGTCACAACCCTATGCTATGCGATAGGTATCTGTATTGGAGCTTTCTTAGGCTATTATGGCGGATGGTTTGACATAATTATGCAGCGTATAGTCGAAATATGGTCAGCAACACCATTCCTTTATACTGTAATGATTCTGGCGACTTTTATAACACCTAACTTTTTCTTGTTGGCCATAATTCTAGTGTTCTTCAACTGGATAAGTATGACTTACTATATAAGAGCTGAATTTCTGCGTGAAAAGTCAAAAGATTACGTGGCAGCAGCAAAAGCAATAGGCTGTACAGATTTTGAAATTATCTTCAAACACATATTGCCTAACGCTTTGACTCCCGTTATTTCCTTTGCGCCTTTTGCCATAGTCGGCAATATTGGCTCCTTGGTGTCTCTTGACTTCCTTGGCTTTGGTCTTCCTGCTCCGACCCCATCTTGGGGTGAACTCTTAGGGCAGGGCTTAGCGAATCTTTCTAAGCCTTGGTTGATTTTGTCTCCGACTTTGGCGATGTTTTTCACTCTGCTTTTAGTTTCCTTTATTGGCGAAGCAATTAGAGAAGCATTCGATCCCAAGCAGTATTCGCGTCTCAGATAAGGAGCAATATAATGACAGACAATAATCAACTCTTAGTTGTAAAAGATTTGTGCACATACTTCAAGACTGAAGCGGGAATAGCCAAGGCTGTTGATGGAGTAAGCTTTGATATAAAACGCAATGAAGTATTAGGAATAGTAGGCGAGTCCGGTTCAGGCAAATCTGTAACCTCCTTGTCGATAATGCAGCTGATTCCCAATCCTCCAGGTAAAATAGTTTCAGGCAGTATAGAGTTTAATGGAGTAGATCTTCTTAAGCCTTATTATGAAGGTGATTACGAACACATTCGCAAGATAAGAGGCAATAAGATATCCATGATCTTCCAAGAGCCTATGACAAGCTTGAATCCGCTGTTTACTGTTGGCGATCAGATTGCAGAAAGCTTTATTCTTCACCAAGGAATGAATCGGGATGAAGCTTTGGACGCTGCAGCTGAAATGCTGGATCTGGTTGGGATACCTTCATCTAAAAAACGTATATATGACTATCCGCATCAGTTTTCAGGCGGCATGAGGCAGCGTGTTATGATTGCCATGGCTTTGGCTTGCAATCCTGAGCTGCTGATAGCAGACGAGCCCACAACTGCTCTTGACGTCACAATTCAAGCTCAGATCCTTGAACTGATGATGGAAGTCAAACAAAAAACTAAGGGCGCCGCAGTTCTCTTGATTACGCATGACATGGCAGTAATAGCTGAAACTTGTCAAAGAGTTATTGTTATGTATTGCGGAAAAATTCAAGAAATAGCTGACGTAAAAACCATATTCAACTCTCCGATACATCCTTATACTCGCGGCCTTCTTGCCTCTCTGCCTAAGCCTGGGCAAAGAGTCAGAAGACTGCACACTATCGAAGGAATGGTTCCTTCACTCTTTGCTTTGCCAAAGGGCTGTTCTTTCCAAGACAGGTGCAGTGATGTGACAGAAATATGCAGACGGAAAATGCCTGAAATGACAGAGATATCGCAAGGGCATTTAGTCAGGTGTCACAATGCCGTAAAAGCTAAGCAGGAGAAATAATTATGACGGATAAAGCAAAAGACAGAAGAGTTCTTCTGGATGTCAATAATTTAAAGATGTATTTCCCGGTACTGGGTGGTATTTTCAAATCTAAAATAGGCGATGTTAAGGCTGTAGACGGTGTTTCTTTCAAGCTTTATGAAGGTGAAACCCTTGGCTTGGTCGGTGAATCAGGATGCGGCAAATCTACAACCGGCAAATGTCTGATAAATCTTAATAAACCAACTTCAGGCAGCATAAGACTTAGCTATTTTGACGGACAATTTGAAAATGAAGAAGTAGAGCTGGTAGGTCTTACTGATAATCAAATGAGACCTCATAGAGCCTACACGCAAATGATATTCCAAGACCCTTATTCTTCTTTGAATCCCAGAATGACAGTCGAAGATATCATAATGGAGCCCCTGACTATACACCGTCCTAGAATGACTTTGCTTGAAAAAAGAGCGGAAGTGGCTAGTCTTATGAAAAAGGTTGGCCTGTCAGAAGAACAAGCCAGCAGGTATCCTCATGAATTTTCGGGCGGTCAACGTCAGAGAGTTGGTATTGCAAGAGCTTTGGCAACAAAGCCTAAGCTTGTTATTGCTGACGAACCTGTTTCAGCTCTTGACGTCTCAATACAAGCTCAAGTCATCAACCTCATGCAAGACTTGCAGGAAGAATATAATCTTACATATATTTTTATAGCTCATGATTTGGCTGTTGTTGAGCATATATCGGACAGAATTGCTGTTATGTATCTGGGAAATATAGTAGAAATAGCTGATACAGAAGAAATTTTTTCGAATCCTCAGCATCCATACACAAGGGCGTTGCTTTCTGCAATACCTCATCCAGATCCTAACCGTGAGAAAACTCAACGCATACTTCTGGAGGGCGATGTGCCTTCTCCGCTGCATAAACCTGCTGGTTGTCCGTTTAATCCACGCTGTTCCTATGCGGACTCAATATGCAGAAAAGAAGTTCCAAAATTAGACCCTATTCGCTCGCTAAATGGCGGCGAGCATAAAGTAGCTTGTTTCTTGATGAATGAGCTCAATTATAGAAAGTAATAAAAGATAATAAAAGGAAAACACAATGTCTGATTCAACATCCGCTAAGGTTGCTAATGTTTTAAAACTCAAAGATATTTTTCGCGAGAAATTCGGGATGAAAAAAAATCCTGACAGCAGAGATCCTCTGACCTATTGCGGAGTTACTAATTCAGACATAGTTGCTAAAATAGCAGTAGAAGTTGAAAAGTATTTTGGAGAAGCAACTAAGCCTGCAGGGCAAGGCTGTTTCTTTAAAAATCTTTTCAACCCTGTCTACAAACAAGTTGGCGCTTTAAAGAAAGATCAAACTTTTTACATGATAGAGCTGGAAAAAGACATCTATTTGTATTGCGCCTTTTGGCCTTGGGGCTCTGATCCTGTGAAAACTTCAGTCAGATTGGGGATTTTATCGCCTGACGATAAGAAATCTGAAGCTTTGCTTAAAGAATACTCAGGCAAGTTCTGACTAGTGCTTTGTTTTACCTAAAACTTACTTTTAAAAGACAATCCAGCTACAGAACAAATCATTGTTGGCAGCTGCTAAGATCGCGCTGTGATAAGTGCTGAGTGGCGGGTGGCGAGTTGGTTGTTTAAAACTCAATATTTGAAACCAACAACTGCTGTGAGATGTTAATAAATACTGTTGTTTTTAGTCCTCTCTGTGGAAAGAATGTACCCAATAATAAACTTTTAAATCTTATGGAGCTTCGGGATGAATTTGAACTTTACTCCTAAAACTATACCTGCTGAATCACAACCTTGGGCTGAAAACTTGAAAAAGTTGCTTGAGAAATGTAAATTTTCTGTGCCTTTTCAAGTTTCAATAGAAGCTGTTTATCATTCTCATGATAAATTAGATTGGGTAATAGAGGGCTTTGTAGACCCTGACGATAATCTCTTGATGAGTTTTTATGATATAAAGTTTGAAGATTCATCTGATAAATACCAAGAAGGCCAGTCTTTACCTTTCAGAATAGGAGGGGCTGGTTGTGAACTGGAGCTAATTTCAGAAGCTTCTGAAGATGAAGAAGATCTCTTCATGATGATTTCGGAAGGTCCTGCTTTTGCTTCTTACCGTTTTACAGGGATAATAAGAAAAATAGTTCGCATGGCGGACACAAGTCTTATGATTACTTTAGCTGTGGCTAAAGATGAAGATCAAGAAGATGTCCTTTTTCCTGTGTATGTGAACAAAGACTTTGTTCCTGAAGAATGCAACTTCAAAAAGGGTGCTACTGTTTCTCTTTTAGCAGTGCTCGGCGGCTTTATGAGCATCTGAAAAACAGTGGGTTGTGGGTAGTGGACAGAAAGAACACCGAACCATAGAAAGATAAACAACGTATATTTATTGGCATCTCAAAGTAGTTTTCAGTTTCATCAATATCAAAGTTTTCTAATGACTATCATGGTAACGTCGTCATCAAATGGCTGACCTTCTTGATATTTGTTCAACTCTTTCATCATATCTTGAATATAATCAGCGGCGGACATATTTTCAGTCATGCGTTCTTTAAAATGCTTTTGCAGTCTTGAATAACCGTAAAGATCGCCGCTAGGACTCACTGATTCAACAACTCCGTCAGTATAGAATATCAAGGCATCTCCAGATTCCATTTTTACAGACATATCTTGGAATGAAGAGCGGCGCTTTTTCATGGCTCCCAAAGGCATTGAAGGCATTTTTATTTCTCTGACTTCTTGGTGGTCGCGGTCAAAAAAGATAGGGAAAGATTGCCCCGCATTATCAAAAGAAACGACATTTTTACCCAAATCCAACTTGGCACATATAAGAGTCATATATTTGTTTTTAGGTTTTAATTCTTTATTGAATAGGGAGTTGAGTAGATCTAAAACCTTTTCGGGAAACATGTTTGCAACCTTGTTGGTATAGTCTACCGTGCCTTTTGCCATAGCCATAGCTATAGATGCTGAAACTCCGTGCCCTGTAACGTCGCCAAGTATGAAAGCAATATTGCCGGAATCTAAGTGTACAACGTCATGATAGTCACCGCCTAAGTCAGTTGCCGAAACGGTAAAGCATGCTATATCATAACCTTCCGGAGATTTTACTTCTCTAGGTAAAAGAGTGGTCTGTACAAATTTCCCATAAGAGAGATCTTCAAACTCTGATATTACCTTATTAAAAGCTGTTGCAATAGTGCCAAATTCGTCTTTGTTTCTGACAGGTATCACAAAATCATTGTTTTTAGCTCTTATAGCTTCTATTCCCTCGCCAAGGTCTGTGAGAGGCAAAATGAATCTGTTGTTTATAAAAATGGCGCCTAAGACAGATATCAAAAGAGCAAAAACTCCGATAAAGAAGACTTGTCTTTTTACAGGAGCCAGAGCCTTAAGACGGTCTTTTCTGGAGACAAAGTGCATGAGAATATAATCGTTGGTGTTGGCGGGCTTTAGAGTTGCCCAATAGGGTTTTCCGTCTATATCAATTTCTCTTGTCATAAGCTTCTTGCGTGTAAAAGCCACTTCAGACAGATCTAAAATTTTATTTATAGGCAGAAAAGAATTTATTCTGCTAGGGAAAAGTGAGTTGGAAGTCAATCTTTCAGTTTTCCTAATAAATGCCCCAAAATCTTTTTTTGAATTAGTTACTTCTTCAAGAAAATGATTCATTTGCCTTACTTGAGTATGTCTCAAAGGAACTGCGCACAATATAATCGCAGGACCTGTTGCAAGCTCACTGTAACAGTCCCAATACCAGCCAGTGTAACCTGTAAAAGTTATAGGAATCATCTGTTTTCTGTTTCTTAAGAGATTGGCTGCACCCAACTCATCTGTTGACAAGAAGGACTCTGCCAAGTCTTGAGCCATATCCAGCGAGAGATCGAACTGTCTCATTCTTGTGTGCGGCATATAAGCTTTTAGAGCTATTTTGCTGAATATATAGAAAAGTCTTAGTGTGGCAAAAATTTGATAATCAGCTCTGCTATATAAAATATTAAAGCTTTCGTCCCTTACTTCAATTCGGTTGAGATGAGGCTCGACATTATGTTCATCACTCTTTTGTTCGATAAGTTCGGCTGTCAGAGGTTGAGTTACTGCTATTTCACGCAGTTCATTGGCGAAGTTTTCGCTAGAACGTACTGCGAAAGCTTCATAGTCTTCCAAGCGTTCTATTGCTTTTATACTGTCTGCTGTAACTCTATTCAGTATATCTTCTTCTTTGCCTTTAATATAAGAAAAACCTGTAATAGTAGTTAACAGAGCGGGTATAAGAGAACTCATTGCAAAAATGAGAACAATTTTTTTTCTTAAAGACATGTTGTTTAACCATCTTAAGATGGCAGAAGAAAAGCTTAATCCAAAGAAGGAAGATATCAAAACTGTCGTTGTTATAAGCAGAAGTAATAAGAGAAGAGGAACAGCTTTGTGGAGCCAGTTTTTTTGTTCGTAAGGTGTTTGCTCAATTGGAATAGTTCTGAAAACTTGCTTGCTGTCTTTTAGTTGGGCAAAAACCCAAAGATGATCGAACATATTAACTGTGTTTGTTTTGGTTGCTTGAGTCTTGAGGTATGCGGCATGAACTTGTTCGGGAGTGAACTCTGAAGATAGCGACAGGGTGCCTGATAAGTTATCAAAAACTCCATAATTACCCATGTTTTTTTGTTGGGCAACTATTTTCAACCTTTCCAAGTAGTCTGGTGTTTCTGTTGTGTAGGCAATATATCTGGGACCCTTATCAAAAGCTTGAAAAGAAATAAATTGTGTTGCTCCGCCAAAGACAAATGTTGAACCTGAGTCTATGATAAAGGTTTCTAGCATTAAATAGCCCTGATAGAAAATTTCCAAGAACTCCTTGATTGTAGCTTTATTCAGTTGTTGGAGTTTTTCACCTTTGGTATTGGCGTTGTCCATCAGGTTTTCAAAAAAGGCTTTATGGTTTTCATCAGGATTATAGCAAATTTTAAGTTTTATACGTTCTTGGCGGGAATTGTCATTTGTTTCAGCATCTTTTAATCTCTCTTCGGGAGAATCATAAAGATATACTCTCATTCTCAGCTTGTATTTATTTTCTATATCAGACATAGCTTTATCAAATGCTTCTTGACTATCATTGGCGGTATTAAAAGCTGAAATTGTTTCATTGAAGGCGTTCTGATAAAATCTCATGGTGCTGAAGTTAGCCAAAAGCTCATCTGTTGAAGCGTCAAAATTATTATTGAATTGTCTTATCGTGTTTCTTTGAAGTTTATTCGCAGCGCTTATTAAAGCGAGTATCAGAGACAACAGAATAATGGCTGTAAAGAGGATTGTCAGATGTCCAAATGAAAGGCGAGATGTGTTTTCTTTTTTTTCGGCTTTCATGTTGTTTCCTCACCTAAGATATAGTTTAAAGCAAAAATAGTATAGTCACGGTCTTCGGTAACAGGGTTATTGATCTGATGAACAGCAGTTTTAGGCTTTTCTAATACAAAAAGACTTTTGAATTTTTCGACTGCTTGTTTAGCGTTTTCAGGAATTGAAGCTTCTTTGACAATATGCTCTATTTTTTCGTAAGCATCCGCATATCCCTTCAATGTAAGTTCATTCATTAAACCAACTGTAAAACAGAACATTTTATCGCCAGGTTCTAGTTGCAGTTTTATTGGTTCAACCATTTTTTGGAGAGGAGAACCTAGTGGAAGGGAAGGGGATTTTAGCCATTGAATTTCTCTGTTTTGTTTTAAAATCATTGGTGGAATATGGCCTTGTACCACAATTGACAGTTCGCCTGTGATGGAGTTGAGTATACCTGCGACGGCTCCCATGTAAATTTTTTGCTCTTGATATTTACGAAGCATTTTGTCAATTTCTGTTAAAAGATCTTTTATTTTAGGGTTTTCAGTTTCACTCCAATGGAAGGTCAAGGCTCTGACAAAAGCAATCATAAGAGCTGAGGCTATTCCATAAGAAGAGAGGTTTCCAATCAGGAAGAAAATATGTTCGCTGTCAATCATAAAAGAATCTAAACAGTTGCCGCCAACTTGATAAGAAGAGATTGTTTCGCCAAAGACTGAAAAACGTGGTGTTTGCGGAAAGTCATGTGTTATTAGGCCTTCCTGGACGTTTTTTGCGACCATGAGATCTTGATTTTCTTCCATTACAGTATTGAATTGTGTAAACAGAGTCGCTAACTCGTCTTTTCCAGAGTGATGGGGTAAACGGAATTCATAACGATGTTCTCCCATGGCCTCTATGCCCTTCTCTAAAGACTCCATAGGCAATATGAGTTTCTGATAGACAAATATTCCGAATAAGACGAATAAAATACTCCCCGTTAAGAAGAGAGCAAAGCTTCTTTTCTTGCTTTTCTGATAGGTAGAAGCTATATCTTCAAAAGAAGAAATCGATACAAAGCAGGATTGATCCAGCTTTCCTGGTATTACCGCACTCAAAAGTTTGTTAGCAGCAGTATCCAAGTAATTGATATCTGAGTTTGTAGCAGCTGCGGTTACAGCCATTTTCCTCATTTGGCTTTCTTGTGCGAGGGGAGGAGGAACAAACCATCTATAACGCTTAAGATCAAATACGTAAATTGAGACGGTTTTGCCCAGATCTGTAGTAAAGTCTACGCCAGCGCTTTCCAGATAATGTTTCAGCAGATTTTGCATTGGCAGTTTTATAAAAACAACAGCAGAACTTCTGTTTTTTTCCTGTTTAAAGAGATTGTAATAGTGTCCGAAGAAGACATCACTTACTTCATATAGCTGCAGGGTACCTGGGTAATCCAAAATTTGAGCAAAGCCAAGATCGCCCGATCTTACTAAGTAATCTGTCAAGGGATTGGCACGATATTCAGCTTCATCTGCTCTTTCAGGCATATCTCTCTCAATACCGACTCTTCCTAGAGCTTGGAAGACGCTTTTCTCTCCGATGGAAAAGGGCAGGTCTGAAAAATACATGGGGTCTCCTGCCGCATCTAATACAGATATTTTGGCATCAGGATATATTTTTTTTATTTCATTAATTGCAGCTCTTGTACGCCAATCTTGTTTTTGATCCTGTAAGCGGCCAGCGAGTTCAGTAAGCTTTAGCGACATGTCCTTCAAGTAAATATCAAAGTTAAATACAACGTTTTGAAGAGTTTCGTGTTGATTTGATAAAAGCTCGTTGAGAGAGGTTGCTTTGAAAACTTCTGTGGAGTCGTCGTTTACTTGGAGAAGTGTTATTGTAGGAACCAAGGCTGAGGCCACAAGAATAGTCAAAATAGATTGCTTTAAAGTGAACTTGGACAAAAAATCTTTGTATTTGATTAGCCAAAGAAATAAGATGACCAGAACTATCGCCAGAACATTGGTGAATATCCTTGCGTAGTAAAAAAAGGAAGGGGAAGTTTTAAAAGACATAAAATAATTTAAGCCTTTATTGGAAGCTCCGAATATGTAAAAGGCCTTATTATAGTAGCCTGAGTTTTTGCCCTGTTTTTTTAAGTTTTTGCTAATTTCGCTTATTTCTGATGTTGAGGCAGGAGTTATATTCTCATTTTCAGAAACCTGTCCGCAATCTAGAATTATAGAATTCTGCTGAATGTTTTTTTTGTAAATAGTCATCAGCAGTGAGGGTTCGGGCAAGGAATTGCACCTGACTATGACACCTCCTTCTTTTCTAGAAAGCCATGAGAAAAAACCAAAAGACTGTTCTTCCGATGCAGAGCTCATGGGGGCTGTGTATATAATAAGTCCCTCATCATTTCTTATTGAATTATAATCTTTACCATAACCTAGAACCTGTTTTAAAAGAGCATTGAGGCGGTTATTGTTTTCACTGTTAAAGTTATTAAAGTTATTTTGATTTAAAAAGGCATAAAGCTTATTTATGACATAGATATTAGGTGGGTTTGCAGGATAATTTTTAATAAGATTTGCATCAGAGTCATAAATGAAGAGATTTATATCCATTCCATATTTAGTCTGAAAATGATTATGTATAGTGGCAAGATCTAAGTGAGGTTTTTCGTATAGTATTTTTAGTAAAGGTACAAAGGCTTTTGTGAGAAAAAGGTCTCTGTCGCATGCTGTAATAAAAGCTTGAAATTCGCGCTGAGCAGTTTCTTCAAAGTCTTGAGCTATTGAGGCTTCTTTGGATCTGAAATAGGAGTTCAGAGAGCCGTGAAAAACAAAAAGCAAAGCAAGTAGAACAGTTGCTGCTGCTATATGCTCCAAGAGTCCTATGATCTTTTTTATTTTCATATAAAAAGCCTCTTTTAAAACAAGCTTGAACAAAGTTCAAGCTTGTACAGAGTGTTAGAGTTTATCAGTAAAGACGGTTTCCTTTATCATCGTAGATAATGAAAGCAGGCATGTCTTTAACTGTGATCTTGTGTACAGCTTCCATACCAAACTCGGGAAAATCTATAACTTCTGAGCTTGTAATATGCTCTCTGGCTATCAGAGCGGCTGCTCCGCCTATTGTCCCTAAATAGAAACCGCCATGCTTTTTGCAGGCTGCAACTACTTCTTCCGAGCGGTTACCTTTTGCTAGCGATACCATCGAGGCTCCTCTTTGCATAAAGTAGTCTATGTAGCTGTCCATTCTTTGTGCTGTAGTAGGACCAAAACTGCCAATAGGGTAGCCTTTTGGTGTCTTGGCAGGTCCCGCATAATAAACAGGGTGTTTTGTGAAATATTCAGGCAGCGGTTTGCCTGAATCAGAAATTTCTTTTAATCGGGCATGGGCTAAGTCTCTGGCTACGATCATAGTTCCATTCAAAAAGACCAAGTCTCCGGGTTTTCGTTTGGAAAACTGTTTCAGAATTTCTTCCATAGGAACGTCTAAATTGATTGTGGCCGCACTTCTTTGGTTTGCGGCAAGTTTATTGGCAAATCTGGCGGGATTTTTATCTAGCTCTTCAATAAATGCGCCTTCTGCAGTGATCTTGGCGAAGAGATTCCTGTGAGCTGAGCAGGAAACACCAATGGACACAGGGCATGAACCACCGTGGCGAGCCATTCTTATAACTCTTGCATCCATCGCCATGTGTTTGCCTCCGAATTGGGCACCCCAGCCAGTATCCTGGGCAATTTGCATTATGATTTTTTCCCATTCTTTGGATCTTATTGGTTCCCCTAGTGTTGCAGGGACTTCAGGAAAATCATCGCAATAGCCTGTCATGGCCAGTTTAAGCATGCGGAGATTAGCTTCGGGTGAAGTTCCGCCTATAACAGCTGTTATTAAATATGGAGGACAGGCAGCCACTCCAAGAGCTTGAATTTGTTTTTTTAGAAACTCTTTTAGGCTTTTTTCATTTAGCATCGCTTTGCTGCCCATATGAAGAACTGTTTTATTGGTAGACCCGCCGCCTTTTGCTAGCAACATAAATCGGTATTCTTTGCCTTTGTCGGCTTGTATATCTATTTGAGCGGGTAAGTTGTTTTTTGTGTTTTTCTCGTCAAACATGCTTAAAGGAGCATTTTGAGAAAAACGAAGGTTTTTTTCTTGCCAAATTTCTTCAACTGCATTTGTAATTACGGCTCTATCATCGCCGCCAGTTAAAACCTGTTCTCCCTTCCAGCCAAAAATAGTTGCTGTGCCTGTATCTTGGCATAGAGGAAAGTCTCCTTCCGCTGATATTATGGCGTTTTCCAGCAGAGTGCTGCAAACAAATTTGTCATTTTCGGTAGCTTCTGGATCATTTATTATATTCACCCAGCCTTCAAGATGGTGTTCTCTAAGGTAAAACTCCATGTCGTAAAAAGCCTCTTTAATAAGGAGTTTTAAAGTTGAGGGCTCAACTGTGAGGAAACTTCTGTTTCCTATGGTTTCAACTTTTATGCCGTCTTGTGTGATTTTGCGATATTTGTAGGTCATTCCAATTCCTTTCTTGCTCTAAGAAATTTTAAATAACAACTCGACAAAGTCTATCATAAATAGCTTCTCTATTACAATTTAGATCAGCAATCTTGCTTTTTCTTTGAGTTTCATTTAACCTGTACTGAATTCTATTCAATAACTGACAGTTGGAGTTTCTGCAAGTGGCTAACTCAGGATTTTCGGAAATCTCAAAAAATCTTTTAGTGTTTCTTAAGGGGCAACTTCTTTCATTGGCTGAACAGCCAGATGCACAAAATTTAGCTAAAAATCTCAATAGAATAATCGCAACTCTAGAAAATTCTATTGCCAAGATGGAACAAATGGGCCTTGAACATGCTGCAAATATAGAAAATATAACGGCTCTTCAAGCAGAGAACGAATCTCTCAGAGAAGTAAACAGACAGTTGGAACAATCTCTCTTTGCAGAAATAGCTAAATCTAGACCTTTGGCAGATGATGCTGAAAAAATAAAGAAGCTTCAAGAGACTATTCAGCATCTTGAACAAAAATCCTTTGAAGAATCTTCTGCAATAAAACGCCAAGCAAAAGCTCTTACAGACGATTTGCGTAAAAAACTTTATGATGTGGAGAAAAGTAAGAATATTCTGCTTCAAAAGAATCAAGATCTCTCTGAACTGCTTAAAGCCAAAGAGCGTGATTTAACAAGAGCTAAGGATGCTCTCATGGATGCTATGCAGATCGACAAGAGCGAGATTTCAGATATGAAGAGACGACTTGCACTGCTCGATTCACTAGAAGAGGAAAACGATGCGCTGAAAAAAGCTCTGAAGAAAGCAAAGGAAGAAGAAATAACAGACAAAACTGTGGAGATTCTCAAAAGCAACCTATTACAGTCAGAGGCTAAAATAGATTATCTTGAGACGGCTTTGGAGAACCTTGAAAAAGACCTTAAACAAAAGGAAAAATCTTTGTCAGCTGCCAGACAAATTTCTGAAGTGTCAGAAGAGACTGCGGAGCAAGCTGTTATTACTTCTGAATTCTTGAAGCAGCCCAAAGACCAAAAAAGGGTTGTTTTCACCTATAAAACAACCGCAGATGTTTTTGAAGCTCTTTCGGCTGTCTATAGACGTCTTCAATTTAGCAAAGCGGATTCAGACCTTTATCAAATGGCAAAAGACGCTTTGATATCACTTGAAAAAAACGGAGCTGTTGTAAAAACCGAAACTATTGGTAAAATTTTTAATCCGGAGTTGCATAGAGCTTCAAAGGCATATCGCAGCGACTTTTTTCCTGATGGTTTCATTTTTAAAGAAGAAACTCCTGGTTTTTCTATTTCCGGCAAGGTTGTACAGAAAGCTTTGGTGTGTGTTACAAAGAATCATTTCGACTGTCCGGAATGTGCTCATTCAGCTAGAAACCATGAACTTTTCTGTACTAAGTGCGGTCATGAATTAATCGCTCCTGATGGCACCTCTAAACGCAACTTGAAAGTTTATCCGAAAGACAAGGCTTTTAACTCTGAGATTTTAAAAAACTTGGAGCAACTCTCAGAAGATACTTATGTGACAGCTTTGAAAAAATATTTGGCTTCTTGAGATAAATCGCATAAAAAAAACTTTCTTAAAATAATTCACTGTCCAACCTATGCTAAGCATTGTTTATTATGCTTTTAGCAGAGTACCCTCTAAGGCTGCTCCGTGCATAATTTTACCTTTTGGCTATTGTCTAAGGATATAAAAATCAGTATAATAACTGAGATAAGGAAATAATGGAGGCAATAATGAGACGAAAACTATATAAGTTGTGCCTATCTGCTGTTTTTGCAATGCTTATCTCCGTGCCGCTTATGGCAACTAATTTAAGCGACGCTTTTTTAAATCATGTCAACAACATAGCCAGAGAAAAGTCTGTTTCTGAAACCACTCTTACTGACTCTGGCCTTGAATCAGCTGTTTATGCTCATGAGCTGCAATCACTAAATGAACTGAGCAGATTCACAGCTAAACATATCAATACCCCTGAAGATGTTCAGGAAGCGTTACGGACTCTGAGTAATTTTGGATACAGAGTTAGAACCGAAGCTGACAAATTTGCTTTTTTCGCCGCTCTTTCATCTATTGAAGAGAAATCCAAGTTTATCGGAGTTCAGTCAGGCTCGCCAGAGACAGTAGCCAACCTCGAAGCTGTTATATCTCTTATCAGAGACGACTTTAATTCTTCGCTGTCTCACATAAAGAGCCCATCTCTAAGTGCTCGTGAAGCTTTTGCTACAATAAAGAGCAGACCTGCGCAAGAAACTGTTTCTTCTACTGTTTCCCGCTCCTCTGCTGCTCCTATGCCTGGAGCCCATGTTAAAAACGGCAAAACAACTTTTACCGTTTATGCTCCAGCTGCTACAAAACTTGAACTCCATCTTTTTGCAAAACCTGCAGATAAAAAAGGAACTGTTATTCCGATGAAGAAAAACTCTGCGGGCTACTGGAGCGTGACTTTGCCTAAAGTCCTCTACGGGGTTTATTACGGCTACAAAGCTGATGGACCAAAAGGCAATGGACACCTCTTTGATCCTGACAGACTTCTTTCTGATCCATACGCTTTTGCCAACTATAACCATGATGGTAAGAGCATAGTAGTAGATCGCTCTTATAACTGGAAAGTCAAAAACTTTAAAGCTCCTTTGCCGAAAGATGCTATTATCTATGAAATGCACATAAAAGACTTTACCGCACACTCTTCTTCGGGCGTTAAAGGACCAGACAAGGGCAAATATCTTGGACTTCTTCACGGAAAAGGCACCGATAAAGTTCTTGGTCACCTTAAAGACTTAGGTGTTAATACAATAGAACTTATGCCTGTACATGAGTTTGATAATAATTTCGCCGGTGTCACTAATCACTGGGGTTACATGACTTCACATTTCTTTGCGCCAGAATCCTCTTATGCATCTGGCAAAGAAGGGCAGGGTGTTAAAGAGCTCAAAGCTTTGATAGATGGTCTCCATCAGGAAGGCTTCGCAGTAATTCTTGATGTAGTGTACAATCATACTGCAGAAGGAAATCATGAAGGTTTGCCCTTGAACTTCAAAGGTCTCAATAATCCTGGCTACTATAGGCTGATGCCCGATAATCCCAAGTTCTATTGGAATGGCACAGGTTGCGGCAATGAAATGAAAACCGAAGATCCTGTGACTTCCCAAATGATTATTGACAGCCTTAAGTATTGGATGAACGAATACAAAGTTGACGGTTTCCGCTTTGACTTGGGCACTATTATTGATAAAAAGACAATGTCCAGAATTATTAACGAATTGCCTAAGAACACTATTCTGACAGCTGAACCTTGGGCTGCTGATTGGAACCGTAACCAGTGGGCTAAATCTGACTTCAGAAATACCAATCTCTCCAAATGGAACGATGATTTCAGAGAAAAAATAAGAGCTATGGCAAACGGAAATACAAGCCGCAATGATGTAATGACCGTTTTAGCGGGTTCATGTTTCTGGTGGGCTGCAAAACCTGACGAAAGCTTGAACTATGTTGAAGCTCACGACGGCTATACACTTTTCGATCTTTACAAGGGTGATCAGCGCAAAACCAGATTTGCTGCAATAGCTCTGCTTACAGCTCAGGGGATTCCTATGATCCATGCTGGACAAGAGTTTGACAGAACCAAAAAAGGCAATCACAACTCTTATGACCAGGACAATGAAACCAACTATATAAACTGGAATGAAAAGAATAAAAACAGAGAAACCTTTGAGCTTTATAAAGGTCTAATAGCTCTTCGCAAGAAATATCCGAATTTCCGCTATGCTAGAGCTCTGAATAAAAACGATCTTGATTGGATTCTTCCTCAAAATAACAATGGAATCGGCATGATCTTGAAAGGCCAGACAACCTTTGTGGTTCTCTTTAATGGCGATCAGAAAGAACACATCAAGTTTGACTTGCCCTTGCCTGGTAAATGGAAAGTAGTTTCTGACGGCCTTAGAATACAAGAGTCGGGACTTTACACTGCTGAAGGCAACTATGTTGTGCCTCCAGTCAGAGCGGTAATCTTGGCTAAGTAAATTTATATCTTCTGAAGGAAATGTAATTCTCTAAAAAAAAGCGGTTTGAAGCAGATAAGCTTCAAGCCGCTTTTTTTATGCTATTTATAAATAGAATTTTAATACGGGTCATCTATAGATAAAAACTTTTTTACTATATTTGTTTACCCCGCATTGTTGCATTATTTTTAGATACTTTGTGTTAAAATCCTTTTTTGCCTTACTTTCGCTTTACTTTTTGACGAAAGATAGTTAAACTTAAAATGCTATTTTAAGCTTTTAAAATTTAAGGAGATATAGTAATGGCTGTAAAAGTTGATAAAGATACTTGCATCGGCTGCGGTGCTTGCGTTGAAACTTGTCCGGTTGAAGTTCTTGAAATGAAAGACGATAAAGTTGCATATAAAGGCGACGGCTGCATAGAGTGCGGCGCTTGCGTTTCAACTTGCCCTGTAGAAGCTCTTAGCATCTAATATAACCTATACTTTTGTATCAAAGCCGAGCAGCGAGATTCACTCGTTGGCTCGGTTTTTTCAGATAAGATGGATATATTCAGATAACTCTTGACAACGGCCTTTGAAAAGCTAAAATATCTTTATGTCAGATCAAAAACATTCATTACATAGACTTTCAGAACCGCGTTTTTACATTGTTTTGATTTGGCCTGATATTCCGCAAAACACGGGAAACATTGCCAGATTGGCTTATGCAACTGGCTGTTCTTTGGTTTTAGTAAGACCTTTTGGTTTCAGACTAACAGATAAATCTCTTGAAAGAGCTGGTATGGATTACTGGAAAAAGCTTTCACCGATTATCTTGGATGATCTTGATGATTTTTTTTCTTGGATCTCTAATAAAAAATGCTATTTTTTCTCTGCACATTCTAACAACCTTTATACTGAGGTTAACTTTAAATTAGGAGATGTTATGGTTTTTGGTTCTGAGTCTTCAGGTTTGCCGCCTGAAGTGATAGAATACGCAAAGAACTCAAACTTAGATTTGACTTTGCCGATGATCAAAGAAGCTCGCTGTATAAATTTATCTTCAGCAGCAGCTGTGGCAGTATATGAGGGTGTAAGACAACTGTCTCTATCATTCTGAAAAGCTTTTTAATAAACATCTAGGATTAGTTTGGTGACAAAAAACATTTATCAAAATCTGCATTCGGATGAAAGCAACCTTTGGCAAAAAGCCTTAGCTGATATTGAGAAAAATCCCCAACCTGAAGATATTCCATTTTTGTTGAAAGAATTAGCTTCGCCTGTATGGAGAAAACGCGAGGCTTCAGCTCATTTGTTGCTTAAAAGATTAGAAGAGAGCAAGAAACCTTTAAGACAAGCACTTGCTACGAAAAATCTTGATCTTATATATTGGAGTTTGTGGGTTTTAGGTTCTTCTGAAGATCCTGATGACTTGAATCATGTAATATCATTTCTAAATAATCCGGATCCGCTTCTAAGAAGCTACGCTCTCAGAGCTTTGGCTAAAGTAAAAACTTCCGAGCGAGCCGTATATCTCATAAAAATGCTTCTTGATCCAGATTGGACAGTGAGGCGCTTAGCATTTGAACTTTTAACTTCTTTTGGTGAATCCATATTACCTGAACTAAAAGTTCTCATCACTTCTGAACGACATGAAATACCCTATTATTTATCTATCCCTCTCTATGTTTCAATTGGCCGTGATTCCGTATTGAACGACTTAGCGGCTTTATATGCAAAAAAAGAATTTTCTTTTAGATATGCTTTGATTAAGTCCCTTGGAGAGCTTGGTACACCTTCAGCAATAAATTTCCTGCTTTCAAGTTTAAAAGATTGGTCTTGGGCTGTGCAGAACTTGGCAAAAGAACAACTTATGAAACTTGGCCCCAACTCTCTGGAATACATAATAAATTATTACGGAAGAACAGCTACTAGCCTAGAAAAAAAACATATTTTAGATATTTTGGTCGGAAAGATGGGGGAACGTTCTTTGCCCATAATTTCTAGACTAGTCGCTGTCAAAGACCCGGAATATAAGCTTATGGCAGTCGACTTTTTAGGAAAGCTTAAAAGTGATGCTGCTACAACCCTGCTCCTTCAAGTTTTAAAAGATGAGGATAGAACAGTTTCTGATTATGCCGCTGATGCTTTAATAAGAAAACAGGTATTGAATGCAGAGCTTTTAATATCTAATCTGAATACAGATGATACTCGTTTCAGATTTCAAATAATCAAAGTTTTGAGCTCACTGGGCGGCATTTCTTTAGATTATATTCTCAACCTTATAGATAAGGTAAATAAGCAAGAAAAGCTCTTTATACTGGGCGTTTTAAAAAATGTCGAACCGACACCGCCTCTTCTTGAAAAACTTTTCTCTCTGACTGATAACGAAAGCTGGGTTATCAGACGCGGTGCCGCAGAATGCTTGATGGAGTTGGGCGACAAAGCTATTTTATATATTATCTCGCATTTTTCCTCAGATTCCGAAAACACATTATACTGGCTTGGTGAAGTTCTTAGAAATAATGAAGAACAGACACTTTCGGTTTTAACAAAGGCTTTGCATACTCCGACTTTTTTAGATGTAGTGCCTAATATTGTTGCTGCTTTAGCATCTCTGGGCTCTTCTGCAGCTATAAGCGTAATATCACGCTTCTTCTCAACAGCAGATGACTTTAAACTCAGCAATATTATAGAGAGTTTCCCTCCAATAGTCTCGTCAAATACTGTTACAGCGATTCTTGAAAATCTTTCTGATGCTGATGAACGTTCAGCAACTTGGCTGGCTCAATTGCTTTCAAAAGTTAAAGGAGAAAGGCCAAGGATGACAGCAATGTTGGGATTATCTCATCAGAATCCAAAGATCAGAGGGGCTGTCATCAAGGCGGTAGGAAGCTGGTCCAGTTTTGGTTCTGCAGAAAGTCGTTCTCTTCTCAATCAGCTTTTAGCTGAGACCTCAGTTCAAAACAAGGTTCTTGTCTTTTCCATTTTAGCTCGCAGTGATGATAAAGAAATATTTGAGCTGGCAAAAGCTTTTTTTGAAAGATGTGAGACAAAACTGCAATTACAATTGCTTTCAGAAGCTTCAGCAAGAGCTTCCGATAAATTTAAAAATCTATTCTCTGCATTTTTGAGTGAGAATGCAGGAAAGGCTGATGAATCCACTAAAGAAGTTATTTCTAAAATTTTTGCAAATCTCAATAGCACTGATTTTACGCCTCTTCTATCTTCTTTAGAGAGCGATAATATTAATTATAAATTAGCTTCTTTAAGTGCATTGACCAATTTTTATGATAAAAAGATTGCCTATGCGGTTATGGAAAGTATTTATACAGATGAAGATAATACTGTTCTCAGATCTGCTGTGACTGTTTTGTTGCCATATCTCTTTGATACAGACTTCAGACTTAAAGGAGTTGTAACTGAATTTATTTTAAGTCTCTCTGAAAAAGCGGTAACCGAACCAGCAATTGAGTATATGAAAACCTTGGAAAACCCCATTGACAGAAAGGTTTTAGTCGATATTGTTCAGGGGTTGGGAGGCATAGTTCCTCAAAACATAATTGACGGCAACTTTGATGAACCGGTTATCCTATCTGACAACCATCTGGATGAAGTGCTTGAAAAACGCAGACAAGCTTTGAAAGAGCTTGAAAAATATGAACAGATGATTCAGAGCAGTCATACAATGACTTTAACCATCATGTTTACAGATGTCAAAGGCTTTACAGAATTCAGCGCAAAGTCTTCCTTGAGCGAAGTTATGAGTATGTTGAAGCAACACGATGATCTTTTAAAGCCGATTTTCCAGCAGCATGAGGGTGAGGTTTTGAAAAAAATAGGCGATGCCTTGATGGTTGTTTTTAAAGATCCTAATAAATCAGTTCTTGCTGCTATAAAAGCTCAAAAAGCTCTTAAAGAATATAATAGCGGAGTTGACGACTCGCGTAAACTAGCGGTTCGTATTTCTTTGAATACTGGTTCAGTAATCAGACAAGAAAATGACGTTATGGGCGATCCTGTGAATCTTGCGTCCAGAATTCAAAATATAACTGATGCTTCTGAAATAGTTATCACTGATAATACTTATGAAGTCATTGATCCAAGTGTTTTCAATTTCGAGAATCTTGGAAAACACAGCTTCAAAGGAATCAATCGAGAAGTAAATTGCTACAAGGTTATTTGGTAACGGCTTGCAAGCAACTCCAGAGCCTCTTTCTTGGTTGAAATTTTACCTAGATATTGAGCTTCTTCTGCTTCAGCAAGGTATTCTTTAATCTTAGGGCCAGGTTTTATCTTGAAAAGCTTGATTATGTCGTTGCCTGATAAAAGAGGCTTTTGTTTAAAGCTTCCTAATTGATCATAAAAATTGGCGATCAATTTAAAAATAGAGGCGGTGAATTCTTCCAGATCATTGTCAGAGAGATCGCCTCTTGCTGCCATTCTGTCAGCAAGTGAAAGCAAAGATATAAAAACTCCGTCTCTGCCACATTCTTTGTAGAATCTATACATAATGCGGTCAGTCATTCCCTGCTGTATTATGACACCAGGTCTCATGTGATTTTTGATAACATTTTTTAAAAAGTTGTTTTCTCTTGTAGAGAATTTGAGACGTTTGGCAATATTTTCAGCCATGGCTCTTCCTTGGATTTCATGACCATGGAAAGTAATGTTGCCAGTGTCTTCTGCTATAGCTCTGCAATTTGGCTTTGCAATATCATGAAGTAAAATCGAAAGCTTCAAAAGTTGCAGATAGGTTGTGTCACCGGAGATGTATTCGTTCAGGTGTTTTCTTAAAAGTTTGTCATATGAAAAGTTGAATGGTTTTAATAAAATGTCTTCCAAGTTTTCCAATGCAAAAAGTGTATGGTCGTACACGTCCAGATGATGCCACTGATTTTGAGTTATACCTGTACAGCTTGCCAATTCTGGAAGTATTTCCGCTGTAATTCCCAGTTCGCCCATCATCTTGATATATGTGTGCGAGTCAGGCTCTCTGAGAGTTTTCATAAGCTCATCTCGTATGCGCTCAGGAGAAACTGAACTTAGTTTTGGCAAATGTTCTCTTATCTGGTTTATTAAGTCATTGTCAGGTTGAGCTTTTAGTGAAGCTGAAAACCTGATGGCTCTCATAATTCTTAGAGGGTCATCCAAAATGGAGTCTTTAGAGCAGGGGATAAGAATTTTTTTGTGAAGCGCTTGTGCGCCATTTAAAGGATCGTATAATCGTAAGCGATTTGAAGCCAGTTCAGCTCGGTTAGCTATTAAATCTGCGCTCATAGCATTCAGAGTAAAATCTCTGTTTTGCAGATCAGTGTCTATATTTTCGCCTTTGAATTTTGCTATGTCGAGAGTGAAAGAAACGCCATTACGTTCAGGAAGAATTATACGAACTATGCCTCTTTTGTCATCGAGAACAACTAAACCTGCTCTTTGGGAGGCAGCAAATCGTTTTGCCGCTGCTATAGGGTCATTTTTTGTAGCTATATCTATGTCGGTAAAGTCGCCTTTTTTTGTAAAAAGGTCTCGGATAGAACCTCCTACTAACCAAGCGGAGTTTCCGAGACCTTCTTCAAAAAATGGGAGCAGCTCCCTGAGCAAAGAAGATTTGTCTTCAGGGAGGCTCACATATTTATGTTCGTAAGCTGAAATCATTCAGGGCGTTTATACCAGTTGATATCAGGCTTTCTTGCTGCAGTTGTCTCATCAAGTCGCCTTACGGGAGTGTTGTGAGGAGCTTCTTTGAGCAAGTCAGGATTTGTCTTGGCTTCTTCAGCTATTTTTATCATAGCTTCGATGAATGAATCCAAGGTTCCTCTTGTTTCAGTTTCAGTGGGCTCGATCATCATAGCTTCAGGAACTATCAAGGGGAAATAAACGGTTGGAGCATGGAAACCATAGTCAAGGAGGCGTTTTGCCACATCAAGCGTTTTTACTCCATAGTCTGCGAGATTTTCCGATGTTATGACAAATTCGTGCTTGCATAGGCGGTCATAAGGAAGATGATAGTAAGCTTTGAGCTTTTCCATCATGTAGTTTGCGTTCAAAACGGCACATGCAGAGGAATGTTTCAAGCCGTCTCCGCCGTTTTGTACTATGTAAGCTAAAGCTTTCAGCAGAACTAAGAAGTTGCCGTTTGAGGCGACTACAGAGCCTAGAGAGAGTTTATCCGAAGAAGAAAAGGCGAGCTTGCCGTTTTCCTCCTTTATTCTCGGTACAGGCAAGAATTCTGCCAAGTGAGCTTTAACACCTACCGGACCAGCACCAGGGCCGCCGCCGCCGTGAGGAGTTGAAAGGGTTTTGTGTACGTTCAGGTGCACTATATCAAAACCCATGTCTCCAGGCCGTGCCCACCCCATAATTGCGTTGAAGTTTGCTCCGTCATAGTATAGAAGCGCGTCAACTGAGTGCAGTGTTTCAGAAAGTTCTTTTGCGTGCTTTTCGAAAAGACCTAGGGTATTCGGGTTCGTCAGCATTATACCTGCTACTTCGGGTCCAATTACCTTTTTCAGCTTTTCCATGTCTACGCAGCCATCTTCGTCCGACTCTACATTGAGCACTTCAAAACCTGCCATACTAACTGAAGCGGGGTTAGTTCCGTGTCCGCTGTCAGGTATTATGATCTTGTTTTTATGTGTGTTGCCTTTTTTCTTGTGGTAAGCCGCCATTACCAGGAGACCTGTAAGCTCTCCTTGAGCTCCGGCTGCGGGCTGAAGGGTCATAGCGTCCATGGCTGTCAGTTCAGCGAGAGAGTCAGAAAGAAGCTTATGGACTTCCATAATTCCTTGGATGGTTGCTGCCGGCTGCTTAGGGTGAACTCTTGCGAATCCTGGCAATCTGGCGATATCTTCATTGATCTTAGGATTGTATTTCATGGTGCAAGAGCCAAGAGGATAAAAACCGGAGTCTACGCTATAGTTGAGCCTTGAGAGGCGTGTAAAGTGCATGACTGTATCTCTTTCAGAAAGAACCGGCATATTCAGTTCTTTTCTCAAGTAGGCACTGTCAATTACTTCTTCGGGGGCTATAGCCGGAACGTCCAGAGCAGGTATCTGATAACTAATTCTTTCATCATTTGAAAGTTCAAATATCAAGGGTTCTGTCATTTCAGAATGCCTCCAAGTGTTTTCACGTAGAGATCCAGTTCTTCTTTTGTGCGTTTTTCAGTTACAGCAATAAGAACGTGATCTTTGAGAGCAGGGTTGAACTCTTCAAGGAGAACGCCTGCAAAGAAGCCTTTCTCAAGCATTTGTTCCATAACTTTTGCAGCGTTTGGTATTACAGCTACAAATTCATGGAAGAAAGCTTGAGAGCAGGGCAGGGTGACTTTGCCTTGTTTTTTGAGTTCATTGTAGAGATAGTGAGCTTTTTGGAAGCATTGATTGGCTACTTCTTTAAGACCATGCTTGCCCATCAGAGTCATATAAATGGTTGCGTTGAGAGCCATTAAAGCTTGATTGCTGCATATGTTGCTGCCAGCTCTCTCGCGTCTGATGTGCTGTTCGCGAGCCTGT
>JGI24710J26742_10000474_pt1 | contig 37281 bp, 26 predicted proteins | sample BioPla2DNA2_FD_26742 | JGI IMG/M metagenome (IMG submission 26742)
CGTTCCCACCCGTCACGGTAAAACCGTCCAGACGCGTGTCGTCGGGAGTCGCATCCGACCCGCCCGTCACGACGTGTAAGTTCACATCATTGCCGCTCAAGGTGGTCACGTTATCAACCCAGTTGCGGTCGGATAGGCTCGTCTCTCCCCCGGCGAAGCCGCCGTAGACCTTGACGCCTTTCTTCAAAGTGAAGGTATCCGTTTCGCCGGTGCCCGGAGTATAAGTCCCCTTAGCCACCCAGATTTCATGGCCATTTTGGGCTTTGTTATCCATTACGTCTTTCAGGTTCGGCGAGGCATTGGCCCAGTTTGAGCCGTCCTGATCTCCTGCCCCGTTCTGTGTTACGTACCATGTCGTCGTCGGTTCTGCGATAACCATCTCCGGCAAGAGCATCAGGCACATACATAGCGCCAGCAATGCTGAAAATGTCCTTTTTTTCATTTTCATTTTCATATTCCTCTTATTATGTTTATATTCCTCTTACGATATCTCGTTTTTACGACCCATCAAATGCGACTATTAGTCTTGAATTTTTTAATTGTACAACTTTTCTCTTTTAATATAAACTTTTTTATTTAGTATTAATTTGCAGATTTGAGAGCCACCTGAATATAGATCACTGCTTTTCATGTAGATAGTTTCGGGATGATATCAAACAGTCGAAATCTGGGCTCGTTTAGAGCAGAATATCGCTTTTTGCACCATTTCGCTTATTTTGGCATTCTCTTAAAACCTTGATTCATCAATGTTTCAAAGCATAAAAAAGACGACTGGCGGATTGTATCCGTTTTGTCGTCTTTTTGGTGCCCAGAGTCGGAATCGAACCAACGACACGTGGATTTTCAGTCCACTGCTCTACCGACTGAGCTATCTGGGCAATAAATCGCCGGTCTCATGACCGGCGATCTGGCGACGCAGATGGGGCTCGAACCCACGACCTCCAGCGTGACAGGCTGGCATTCTAACCAACTGAACTACTGCGCCGTAACACTGCAATGCCTATCGCAAGTGCTTAGCTATAATATCAGAGCTTTAAATCCAAGTCAACTTTGATCGGAAATTATGGGCATAGCACTTAACCAATATTTTACCCGATATTTTACCCGGATATTATTCGGACTTGTCATGGCGGTTTTATAATCAAGACGGTCTTATACCAAGTCCGTAATGAATTACAAGGAGATAGTGAGAAATGCAGAAAAACAAAATTTCAATAATAATTTCATCACTTTTGCTCGTGGCTATTTCGATTATGATCGTAGGCATAGCCGCTTGCACTTCAAACCAAACCGAAAACACTACCGCAGCTAAAAACGCGGAAAACAACAATACCCCCGCAGCCCAGGATACTGAAGGACCGAAAGCGAATACAAAACCAATCGTTGTAACCTGGTATCCGAATGAATCATCTAACACTCATGATCAAGTGCGCGCGGAAGTCGGCAGATTAATTAAGCAGGCTACCGGCAGGGAGGTCGAGCACAAACTGACGACCGACTACACGATAGCCATTGAAGCAATCGCGAGCGGATCGGCCGATATCGCTATTGCGATGGGCGCAGTCGGATATATAGAGGCCAAGGACCGCAATCCGGAGATTGATGTTCTGTTTGTTAACAGCGACGAGAATTGGAAATTAGACGGGGCCAAATATTTTGCCTGGCTGTGCGTACCCGCGGAAGAGGCAGACCAATATAAAAGCGGCGACACATACTCCATCGACAATATAAAAGGGAAAAAGATGTCCTTTGTTTCCAACAGCTCTACTTCCGGATTCAGAGTTCCTACTTCCTCGATTATCTCTCATTTTGCGGGTGACAACCTGGATGAAGACAAATTGATTGAAGGCGGTCCCGGCATGTTCTTCAGCGAGGTGTACTTCGGAGGCTCTCACCAGGGTTCAGCCGTTAATTTGCTCAGCGGCAATGCCGATGTTGCAGCTTTCTGCGATATCGAAGTACAGCCGTATGTAGAAGCCAAAACCGGAGACGAAAGCACAGTCGGTTCGGTTTATACCGTAAGAGAAGGCGCCGATGCCCCCTTCGACCAATATGTGGGGAGGGACTTCACGATAATAGCGTCTACTCCTGTTTTTAACGGTCCGAATGTATATAATCCGAAAAATTTGAGCGCGGAAGAGATAAAAGCGATTCAGGATTTGTTTACCTCGGAAGAAGTCGCGAGCAACGAGATACTGTTTTATGACGACAGCGTCGAAGGCGCGGTGGGATTGTACAAAAAATCTAAGAGTTACGGCTTTGTTCTCACGAGCGATTCATGGTACGACCCGTATCGCAAATAGCGCAAGCAGATTGATTTGAAGACAAGAAGACATTATTGATAAATGCCTATCTTAGAATTTAAAAATGTAAGCAAAATATACAACAACACAACGAAGGCGCTGACAGATATTTCCTTCTCTGTATCTGAAGGCGAGTTCGTCTCAATTATCGGTCCCTCCGGTTCAGGCAAATCGACCATCCTGCGTTGCATCAACAGACTCGTTGATGCAACGCAGGGGTCAATCATATTTGACGGCCATGATATCAAGCAAGCGGATAAAAAAGAGATACGCCAGGTTCGCAAGAAGGCGGGCATGATCTTTCAACACTACAATCTGGTCGATCGCCTTAGCGTGATCGAGAACGTTTTGCACGGACGACTTGGCTATAAATCCGTTATTAGCGGCGTTATCGGCCATTATACAGAGGCAGAGAAAGAGAAAGCCTTTCAGATTCTCGCCATGCTCGGACTTACGGAACAGGCATACAAGCGCTGTGATGAATTGTCAGGCGGACAAAAGCAAAGAGTAGGCATCGCGCGCTCTCTCATGCAGGAACCGAGATTAATTTTATGTGATGAGCCGATCGCATCTCTTGACCCCAGCTCATCAAAGATCATCATGGATTATTTAAGCAACATCAATGAAACGATGAAGATTACTTGCATTGCAAATTTGCATCAGGTTGACGTCGCATTGAGGTATGCCAAAAGGATAATCGGCATTACCGCCGGACAAATCGTCTATGATGGTCCGCCTGAGAAACTGACCAAAGCAAAAATCTATGACATATACCAATCTGACGAAGGCGAATTAATTACGGACGTCAAGTAAGCAAATGGATCAAACACAGGAAAAAGCACCCAGACCCCAGGATCAAACATCCGTGTTCGTAACGAGAAAACGAACATTTACATTGGCATTTCTCGGCGTGGCTCTTATTTTTGTGATATCCGCCGTTGCGACCGATTATGAAGTTATCGGCGGTCTTGAGTCGATTCCGAAAGCTGTCGTCTGGATGGCCCGGCACTTTATACCTGACGCAAAAGCATGGTCCCGACTGCCTTATATACTTTCCAAGCTAAGCGAAACCGCGCTTGTATCGGTAGCTGTCACTGTGTGTGCCGCTATATGCGCGTTTTTCTTTAGTTTACCGGGGACAAAAACTACCAAAACCGCTCCTTGGATAGCGAGAATAGTCAGGATTATCGCGGCCTTTTTCAGGAATGTACCGGATATAGTCTGGGCCATACTTTTGCTGTTCTCTTTCGGCCAGAATATCTTAACAGGATTTTTTGCCTTATTTTTCGCCACTTTCGGCATGCTGACGCGAACGTTTATTGAAACAATAGATGAGGTCAGCGCATCCTGTGTAGAAGCGCTGTACGCCACAGGCGCGACCTCACTGCAAACAGTATTTAACGGCGTCATCCCCTCGTCACTGCCCGAAATAGTTTCCTGGGTTTTGTATATGATCGAAACCAATATCCGCTCGTCGACATTGATCGGCATGCTTACGGCAACAGGAATCGGCTATTTGTTCGACCTTTACTACAAGCGTATGGATTACAGCTCGGCCAGCCTTGTCGTGATTTCTATTGTGATACTGGTTATTGCCATAGAGATACTGTCGAATAAAATCAGAAAGGTGATTATGTAATGAGTGAGCTTGATATCGCGGGCCAGCCCCCCCTTTCGCTGGAAATAAGCCAATATATACGAAAAACACGCGGCGGGAAAATCAAAACAGCGACCAAATCGAGAAGCGACCACGCCATTAAAATAACGATATTTGTCTTGCTGACTCTTACCATATATGGCTTTGCGACCTTCAATTATAAAAACGTTGATATAGCGAAAGCCTTGGCCGGCACCTGGAGCAATATCAAAGTATTGTTCGGTCAGCCGAAGTTGACATATGGTACCTGGGGCGGATCATTGAAGGCTTTATTTGTGACATTTTCCCTCGGTGCGCTTGCGACTATTTTTGGGGCAATAATAGCTTTTTTCGGCTCTTTATTGTGCGCCAAGAATATTGCCAATTCATTTGTAGCCAATATTACGAAGAGTTTCGTTGCCTTCATAAGAGCAGTGCCGACGATATTGTGGGTATTGATTTTTACAGTCGCGGCGGGTCTGGGCAGTGTCGCGGCCGTTATTGGTCTGACCTTTCACAGCGCCGGCTATTTGATCAAAGCGTATGCCGAATCCATTGAAGAGATGGACGAAGGTACTATCGAGGCCTTAAAAGCCAGTGGCGCGAGTTTCTGGCAAATTGTGTTTCAAGCTATTCTCCCTTCCTCTATCAGCCGTATGACAGCATGGACATTCCTGCGCTTTGAAATAAATTTTACCAATGCGCTTGCCGTAGGTGCGGCAGCAGGAGTAGGCGGGATCGGATTTGATTTATACATGGCAGGCAACCATTACTTTGACCTACGCGAACTCGGCTTCATCACATATATTGTTGTTGCGGCAGTGATTCTGTTGGAGATGATTGCAACAAAAATAAAAGCGACGGTGAGATAAGGCTGTCGGCATCTAAATATAGATTTACGAAAGAGCTCTGATAATGCAACAAACTTTTTATAACTTTTCAGCATTTGAATTATTAAAAGACAGAAAGCCGTTATTGGTGTGCGATGAAGCTTTTGATTTATTTGACATTGAGTTTCCTTGCGAAGTTACAAGATTCAGCGATTTCACTTCCAATCCGGATTATGAGGATATAAAGTCAGGAGTAAAAGTTCTAAAAAAGAACAGATGTGACTTTTTAGTGGCAATCGGCGGCGGAAGCAGCATAGATACCGCCAAGAGCATCAAATATTATAATCATATCAATCTGCCGCTAATGGCAGTTCCTACGACTTCCGGCACCGGCAGCGAAGCGACTCACTTTGCAGTCATGTACAGAAACGGTAAAAAACAATCCGTAGCCGATAAAAAACTCTTGCCGGAATACGTGATTCTACAGGCCAACACGCTCAAAACACTGCCCTTGTATCAAAAAAAGTGCACCATGCTGGATGCGCTCTGCCAAGCGATCGAGTCCTGGTGGTCAAAAAGAGCGACGCCGGAAAGCATTCTATATTCCCAAAAGGCGATCTATCTGATTCTCAGCAACATGGAAAGCTATTTGCAAAACGACAATGACGGCAATACTAAAATGCTTATCGCTGCCAATTTGGCAGGCAAAGCGATCAATATCACTACTACGACCGCTCCCCATGCTATGAGCTATAAGTTGACCTCTCTTTATGGGCTGCCGCATGGCCATGCTGTTGCTATCTGTCTTCCTAAAGTATGGAGATACATGAAGAATTTCAATGACATCGCTAATGCGCTTGGTACAGAACATTATGAAGACGCAGTGGCGTTTTTTGAGGAAATGCTGTCGGAGCTGGAGATCTTGCCGCCTCAAAATGTTGATGCGGGCGATTTGGAGATTCTGACACAATCGGTAAATCTGCCAAGGTTGAATAATAACCCGGTCCGACTTAATAAGAAAGCAATAAAAGAATTATATAGAGAGATTTTGGAGATGGGAAATGGCGAAGACGATTAAAACAGTTATTTTTGATTGGGCCGGAACAACTGTAGACTACGGTTGTTTCGCACCGATAAAAGGTTTTATAGACGGTTTTAAGAGCATCGGCATCGATATCACCAATGAGATGGCGCGAAAACCAATGGGCTTATTGAAGATTGACCATATCCGGGCAATTGCCGCCATGTTGCCGGAGCCGATTTCTGAGGAGCAGATTCTCAAGGCGTATGAGGTGTTTGAGGAAACCCTCTTTGCCAATATTGAGCAGCACTGCGATATTAAGGATCATGTTATAGAAACAATCGCCGCTCTGCGGGAGCAAGGAATCAAAATCGGTTCCACTACGGGATATACAGCCGCTATGATGGAGCGCGTCTTGCGAAAAGCAAAGGAGCATGGATTCTCGCCGGATTTCTGCATCAGTGCCGATCAGGTTGCCAAAGGCAGGCCGTATCCGTACATGATCTGGCACAATCTCATGCAATTCGGCATTTCGGATCCGAGAGAAGCCGTAAAAGTCGGTGATACGGCGGCCGATATAGCAGAGGGTAAAAACGCCGATTGTTGGACTGCGGGCGTCATTATGGGTTCATCGGAACTCGGTCTCACCCGCGCTGAGGTTGCCGCCTTATCGGAAACTGAGCTGGAAGATCGGAAAGCAATTGTGCGCGCGGCATATTACAAGGCCGGAGCCGATTATATCATTGATGATATGAACGAACTTTTAGATGTTGTTGCCGATATTAACCGCAAGCTCGCTCAGAATGCCGCTCGCAAACTGTTAACACCCGGTCCGCTGACAACACGCCCTGCCGTTAAACGGGCCATGCTGACCGATCATTGCACCTGGGACGATACATATAAAGCGATCACAACTTCTGTACTGAACGATATTACGCATATTTCCGCCAACGATGATTATGCCGCCGTTTTATTGCAAGGCAGCGGTTCATATGCTGTAGAAGCCATGATCAACAGTCTGTGCGGGAAAAGCGAGAAAATCCTGTTTTTAGTGAACGGCGAGTATGGCAGACGAATGTTGACTATTGCCGACGATTCGCGCCGGTACTACGAATGTTTAGTGTTTGATGAGACCTTGCCGATAGACACGGCGGCGGTTAAAGAGAGACTGCAAAAAGACGGGGACATTGATGTGGTTGTGTTTGTTCATTGCGAAACCACAACCGGCATTATCAATCCCCCGGCGGAATTGACGAAGCTCGCTAAATCATACGGCAAAAAGGTTTTTGTCGATGCCATGTCAAGTTTCGCGGCTTACGATATCGATATGCCGGGCCTGGATATTGACGCGCTGGCGGCAAGCTCCAACAAATGCCTGGAAGGATTGCCGGGATTGGCTTTTGTGATAGCGAAGAAAACGCTGATCAAGAGAAGTTGCGGCAATTCCTTATCCCACAGTCTTGATCTATTTGATCAATACCAAAGCCTATACGCAGGTGGCGGCAAATTCCGTTTTACCTCGCCGACCAATGTCCTGCTGGCGCTGAGGCAGGCGCTTGATGAATATAAGAAAGAAGGCGGGCTCCCCGCCCGCAGAAAGCGCTATCTGGCAAATCATGAGATTCTGGTCCGGGGACTCGAAAAACTTGGCATCCGATCCATAATTGCGCCTGAACATCAATCGTATATTATTACAACATTTGAACTCGGAAATCTTAATTTTGCTAAGTTGTACGAAGCGCTTAAATCCGATGGATTTATTATCTATCCCGGAAAACTAACCTCAATGCCGACATTCAGATTGGGCAATATCGGCGATGTATATCCCGAGGATATGGCTAATCTTGTAGCTGCAATAGAAAAATGTATTTGAGCGCCGGAGAATTTCTCTTTGTTCAGCAGCCGGCGTCGTATTCGGCTACCAGCCGGCGGATCACCGCAAGATCTGATTCAATTGCCACTGAAGTACTGCCGCGCTTTTGTTCTGCGTCTGCTCCTTTGCCGGCGACAATCAGCAAGGTGGGTTTTGTCGCGCTCATGAAGGCAGTGCGGATAGCTGTCGGGCGGTCGGGTATGATCTCGTAGCTGCCGCCCTCGGCTTCAATATATGAGCCGACTTCGCGGCAGATGGCCATTATATCTTCGTGGCCCGGATCGTCCTCGGTCAGGTAGATATAATCGGCATGGCGGCCGGCGACCTGTCCCAATCCGTGACGGCGGCTGACCGCCTTATCTCCGGTCGCACCGAAGACAATAATATGCTTGTAGCCGCTGAACTCTTTGGCGGCCGTCTCGAACAGTTTTTCGAAAGAGAGCCGATTGTGGGCATAATCAACCAAGGCGATGATCTGCCGGTCCCTGGTCGGGATCAATTCCATTCTGCCGGCAGTGCGGGCAGTGAGAGCGCCGGCTTGCATGTGCTTAAGCGGGCAGCCCAGAAGATAGGCGATAGAAATCGCGGCTAGTGCGTTTTCGATATTGAATAGCCCCAGCATGCCGATCTCAAAAGGGAAAGTGCCCTCCGGCAGCTTGACATCAAAGCTGTAGCCCGGTTCTCTGTTTTTCACATTCGCGGCCGCAAAGTCAGCCAGGTCATCCTGGCAGGAATAATACAGCAGCCGATTGCCTTGCTTTATTGCGGCATCGGTGATAAGACTCTGCTCGGGCAGGTCACGATTTATCACCGCCTGCTTGCTGTGCTCGAATATACGCAATTTGGCGGCGAAATAGTCGGCGAAATCCGGATGTTCGATAGCGCTGATATGATCTTCCGAAATATTCAGGAAAGCGGCAACTTCGAGCTTGATACCGTCCAGACGATTGTATTTTAAGCCCTGGGACGAAACCTCCATCACCAGGTAGCGGATATTGCTGCAGCGCGCATGGTGCAAATGACGGTAGAGCTCTATGGCCTCCGGCGTAGTCAGTTGCGACTTGAAGCAATCAACTCCATCGTAGGTGTCAATAGTTGAGATGAAGGCGATATCGGGTCGTCCTGAGTCTTTTTGCCAGAGATTGAGCATCTCGCGCAGGAAGTACAAGGTGGTGGATTTACCTTTGGTGCCCGTGATGCCGATGATGCTCAGATCCTGTTCCGGGTGGTTGAAGTAGCGTTGGGCCAGCAGAGGCATGGTCTCGCGAATATCGCGGACTATGATATGAGGCAGATCTGACAGGGGGGCGCCTTCGGCGATATAAGCAACGGCGCCGTTAGCGATAGCTTGCTGCAAATATTCGGACTTGAAGGAGCGTCCTTTGCAGACGAACAGGCTGCCCGGCGTGACTTGCCTGGAGTCATAGGTCAGTCCGGTGATCATGGGATTGTCGCCCAGCTTGTTCTCGCTGACCAGAGCGTCGAGGTCGCGGGCGTATTCTGCTAATTTATATCGTTCGAGTGCAGCCATTTGTGTCCTCCGACCTGATTAGCCGCGGCTGGCGGTTTAATTTATCATAGCACGACGGGGATAACTGCGCACGCAATCAGCGTATACCGGCGGCTTCCGCCGGCAACGCTTTTCTTGAAGCGGACATCTTGTTGTGCTAGACTGACACGCGTTAGCTGTCTTCATGAGGGGAAGCCTGCCATAATATATTCTACTGTTCTCGCTTGTGGTATTAGTTATCATGGCGCAGGAAGACTGCCTTAACTATAGGATAGAAGAAGTGGAGCGCTTGTAAAAATGCCGGAAACGGAAGCAGATTCAGACCGCAATAATAATACTCCGATCTCAGTGGACAACAATGATGTCGTCCCGGACGGTGAGATGAAAACTCAAAAAGCGGAAGAGCAAAACAGGGAAGCCCGGAAAGAGAATATTCAAGGGGCGGCAATTCAAGATCCCGATCAGCAAAGCACAGAAGCTGAAAAAACATACGAGCCTGAGAATAGACAGAAGCAAAAGCGCGCACCCAATCTGAAATTACGCGCGGCCGTTAAGATATTTTTCTTTTTTGCTCTGACTTGTATCCTTTTTTTAACACTCTGGGGCGTGACTACCTATGACAGTCTTAATCTGAGCGAAATTGTTTTCCATCTGCATTTGCCTTTCAAAGGAACAGGTGGCGGTCTCGTACTTAAGGGCGCGCTCTGGACCTTGATTCCCTCGTTTTTTGTCACAATCTTTTTCGGGCTTTTAGTCTGGCCCTTGCCCGGGAATTTTGTTCCCTTTGCCTGGTACAGAGACCGAAAACTGAAAGTCCGTCTGGCCAGAGGCCTGACGCTGATTCTGATTGTGATTGAAGTTTTTCTGGTGCAGTATTATCTGGATATAGTCGGTTTCATCCGCGCCGAGTTCACCTATACCTCCTTTATTGAGGACAATTATGTCGATCCGAACCAAGTTCGTCTGCAAGCGCCGCCACAAAAGAGGAATCTGGTTTTTATTTTTCTTGAGTCCATGGAGTCGACCTATATGTCCAAAGAAGACGGGGGAATGATGGAAAACGGCCGGCTCGAGCATCTTCCTCTGCTGGCCAAAGAAAATATCAATTTCTCGCATCATGATCTGCTGGGCGGTTTTAGAAGCAGTGTCGGCACCAGTTGGACGGTAGGCGCGGCTTTCGGCGCTATTACCGGATTGCCGCTCAAGCTCCCCATCAATGTTAACGGCATGTCCAGGATTGAGGAATTCTTCCTGGGCGCTACGACCCTGGGCGATATTCTAAAAGAGGACGGCTACACTAATGTATTGATGACCGATTGCGATTCCACATTCGGCGGACAGGCCATGCTGTACGATCAACATGGCGATCATTTGATTCTCGATCTCAACTGGGCCAGAAAATCCGGCAGAATTCCCAAGGACTATTTTGTCTTCTGGGGTTTTGAAGATTACAAGCTTTTTGAATTTGCCCGGGAGGAGCTGTCTACTCTGGCGGCGGCCGGCAGACCTTTTTCCCTTACTTTATTTACAATGGATACTCATTTTGAAGATGGTCATAAATGTCCGAAATGTCCTAATAAATTTAAAGACAAATATTCAAATGTCATTGCCTGCTCAGACCGGCTGGTGACAGACTTTGTGCGCTGGATTCAGGAGCAGGATTTCTATGAGAATACGACCATTGTTGTGGTGGGCGACCATTTGACTATGGATAAGGATTTTATGAAAGAAGTGCCTCGCGAAGAGAGAGCAGTCTTTAATGTTTTTATCAATGCCGCCGCGACGCCGGTCAGAACCAAAAATCGTGAATTCATGGCTACAGATCTATTTCCCACCACTTTGGCGGCAATGGGCTATGAGATTGAAGGCGATCGTCTGGGTCTGGGTACGAATCTGTTCTCCGGCAGAAAAACTCTAGCCGAAGAATTGGGCGTTGAGGAACTGGATCAGCGCTTCAAGGAACGCTCCGCTTTTTACGAGCGCAAATTTCTCTATAATCTGGAATAGTTCAGGCTAGTATTCTCTTATTAAGGAGCGACTACTAGGGGGCGGCCTTGGAGATCATCCAGCGGATGGATTTTATTAAAGCACATCTTTTAGCGCTCCGAGTGCAGATAACATATATATAAATATTTCGCCTGCAGCCATTTTTGAGTTTCTCGGATAACCGGTGACAAGTTGTGAGCTGTTAAAAACTGTCCGCCGGCGTCGGAGACTGGCAAGAGGCAACAATATATTGCATAATAGAACTTTGAGTTCACAGAGGACCGGTATTTGCATGAAGAAATATGATTTCAAGAAAATCGAACAGAAATGGCAGCAGCATTGGGACGAAAGCGGAGTCTTTGAGGCGGATCAGCCTGCGGACGGCTATGTCCCGGACAAGCCGAAGTATTATTGCCTGGTGGAATTCCCCTATCCTTCAGGTCAGGGACTCCATGTCGGCCATCCGCGCAGCTATACGGCTCTGGACGCTATCGCCCGCAAGAAGCGCCTGGAGGGCTATAATGTGCTGTATCCGATGGGATGGGACGCTTTCGGTCTGCCGACCGAGAATTATGCCTTTGCCGCCAATATTCATCCTGCTGTTGTCACCGAGGATAATATCCGCAGCTTCAAAAAACAGCTAAAGAGCCTGGGCTTTTCCTTTAACTGGGCCAGGGAAGTCAATACGACCGACCCGGCATACTACCATTGGACGCAATGGATTTTTCTCCAGCTATATAAGCATGGTCTCGCCTATAAGAAAGAGATGAATGTCAATTGGTGCCCGGCCTGCAAGATCGTCCTAGCCAATGAGGAAGTGGTTGACGGCGCCTGCGAGCGCTGTGGCGCGCTTACAACCCACAGGGTCAAAAGCCAGTGGATGCTGAGGATCACGGACTATGCCGACAAACTCCTGGACGGCCTTGATCGACTGGACTTTATCGATCGCGTCAAGCTGCAGCAGCGCAATTGGATCGGCCGCTCGCACGGTATGGATATTAAATTCGCTACCACCGGCGGCGATACCCTGATTGTCTATACGACCAGGCCGGATACATTGTGGGGAGCGACCTATATGGTCTTGTCGCCCGAACTCGGCCTGCTGGAAGAATGGATTGGGCGGGGGCTGCTATTCAATGTGGAAGAGATCAGGGTTTATCAGGCGGAAGCGGCGCGCAAATCAGAATTTGAGCGCTCGCAACTGTCACATGACAAGACCGGTGTCCGTCTGGAGGGCGTCAAGGCCATCAATCCGGTCAATCAACAAGAAATCCCGATTTTTATTTCCGACTATGTCCTGGCGAGCTATGGCACAGGAGCTATTATGGCGGTGCCCGGGCATGACACCAGGGATTACGAGTTTGCCAAGGCTTTCGACCTGCCGATCGTCGAGGTGGTAGCCGGAGGCGATATTTCCAGGGAAGCTTATGTAAGCATTGATGATGGCGTACTGGTCAATTCCGGCTTTATTACCGGCCTCTCTGTCACCGAAGGCATAGAGCGAGTCATGAGCTGGCTGGCGGAACACGGCCTTGGCGTGCCCAAAACCAATTACAAGCTCAGAGACTGGGTTTTCTCGCGCCAGCGCTACTGGGGCGAACCGATCCCGATGGTTTACTGCGAGCAATGCGGCTGGCAGCCGTTGCCGGAATCGGAGCTGCCCCTGCTGCTGCCGGAAATTCGCTCTTATGAACTGTCCGAGACAGGAGAATCGCCGCTGTCTTTGCTCACTGACTGGGTTCAGACTACTTGTCCTGCCTGCGGCGGGCCTGCCGTCAGAGAGACCGATACCATGCCGCAATGGGCCGGATCCTCCTGGTATTTTATCCGCTTTACGGATCCGCATTGCACGACCGGCATTGCCTCTGATGAAGCGATGCGGTACTGGCTGCCGGTCGATTGGTACAACGGCGGCATGGAGCATACTACATTGCATCTGCTCTATAGCCGTTTCTGGCATCAATTCCTTTACGACATCGGTGCCGTACCTACGCCGGAACCGTATCTCAAGCGCACATCGCACGGTATGATCCTGGGCGAGAACGGCGAGAAAATGTCGAAGTCGCGCGGCAATGTCGTCAACCCCGACGATATTGTCAATGAATATGGCGCCGATACACTCCGCATGTATGAACTGTTTATCGGCGATTTCGAGAAGCCTGCTCCCTGGAGCACCAGTTCCATCCGGGGTGTCAGCCGTTATCTGGAACGCGTCTGGGCTCTGCAGGAGAAATTGATTCCCGGCACGGCCTACCGCCCGGAAACAGAGACTTTGATGCATCAGACTATCCGCAAAGTTACCAAAGATACGGATACCCTGAAAGCCAATACGGCAATCGCTCAGCTTATGACGCTGGTCAATCGTTTCTACGAATTGGAAAGCGTCAATCACGCCGAGTACCAGACACTACTGATTTTGCTCAATATCTTCGCGCCCCATATCACGGAAGAGCTGTGGGAACTGCAAAACTACGGGGGCAATATCACCGGCCAGAAGTGGCCGGTCTGGCAAGAAGAGTTGACCATCGAAGCTACTGTCGAGATCGCGATTCAAGTCAACGGCAGGATCAAAGCCAGAATTGATCTGCCCCACGATATTTCCCGCGAGGACGCCCTCGCCGCAGCCAAATCAGAAGCGCCGATCGACAGTGAGCTCGCCGGCAAAACCCTGATCAAGGAAATCTTTGTTCCGGGAAGTCTGATCAATTTCGTAGTGAAATAAAGCTAAAATACTCGCCATAATTTCTGTGAGGTAATAAATGCAAATTGTCAAAGGTAAAGCTTGGTTTAAATCCCGCCATTATAAGACGCTGAACGAGATGCTGCGGGCAAGCTGCTCTCGTTTCCCCGATAATCCCTGCGTTCGCTATCGTCTGAATCCGCAAGATCAGACGATCACGGTCCGCTACCGCCAGATGCAGTCCGACATTCTGGCCCTGCAGTACGCACTGCGCGGCTTGCAGATTGAGGACGGGAGGATCGCAGTGATCGGCGAGAACAGCTATTTCTGGATGTTGTCCTATCTGGCCACGGTTTGCGGCGCCGGTATGATCGTGCCTCTGGATCGCATGCTCAAGGGCCCCGAGATAGCTTCTTTGATCAAGCGCGCCCAGGTCGGGCTGATTTTCTATGATGCTTCTTTCCATGATACCATCGCCGAAATCGCTGCCGAACAGGAGCAATTGCAGACTCTGGTTATGATGCAGCAAGGCCGTGGCCGGGTCCAGGATCGCCGGGAGATCCTGGATCGGATGACCCGGCTTGACGCTGCGGGTATTTTAGCGAAGGCTGACAGGATCGCCCCGGCACCCGGCCGGGATGTGCCCGGATTTACGAACTATACCTTTGAGGACTTGATCACTTTTGGTTATGCGGAAATGGCCCGGGCCGCAGGTAAACAGCAAGTGGCGACAGCTTTGCTGCAGACAGCGGAAGGCAATAATCGGGCGGATCAGATCGCCGCGACAGGGGATCTGTCCTCTCTGTACGACGCCTTCGGCGCACAATTGCCGCCGCCGCCCTATGCAGAGCCCGATCCTGAGGACAGCAAAGTTCTGATTTTTACTTCGGGCACCACAGATCTGTCAAAAGGAGTTATGCTCAGCCACCGGGCGCTGACAGCCGATCTGGAAGCTCTGGGAGGGGTCGTGACTTTTGATGACAATCTGCGCTCACTGTCGATTTTGCCGCTGCACCATGCCTTTGAAAATACTTGCGGTTTCCTGTGTGTCCTTTATTTTGGCGGCAGCATCCATATCTGTGACGGGCTGCGCTATATCCAGCAGAATGCCAAAGAATACCAGGTCGATATGATCATCGGAGTGCGGCGGTATTTGATGCCTTTTATAAGCGCATTCAAGCTGTCCTTAAAAAAGAAGGCAAAGAGAAGCTGGTTCGCCTTATGATCAAATTATCGCGCGGTTTGCGCAAGATCGGCATTGATCTGCGCCGCGTCTTCTTCAAGAGGATTCTGGAGGGCTTGGGCGGCCGGCTCTGGATTGGCATTGCCGGCGGGGCCGCTATGGACAAGGATGTCATTATCTTCTTCAACGACATCGGAGTCAGAGTGATCGAGGGCTATGGTCTGACCGAGACGGCGCCGGTAGCGGCCGGCTGCAATCTGCGCGTACTCAAACCGGGAACCGTCGGGCATCCCTTGACAGGCATTGAAATAGCCATTGACAGCGAAGATCCGAAAGAACCCGGCGAAATCATGATCCGCGGTCCCATTCTGATGAACGGTTACCACAATGATCCGGAAGCCACAGCTGAGGTGATGGATGAAGACGGCTGGTTCCGCACTGGCGATCTGGGTCTGATCAATCCCAAGGACGACACCCTGACGATCACCGGTCGCCTCAAGTCGATGATTGTACTGGAGTCAGGGAAGAAGGTTTTCCCGGAGGAGATAGAAGCGGCTCTGAAGACACATGCCTTTATCAAGGATACGATAGTCTACGGTCTGGATGACAGCAAGGGCGGAACGATCATCAGCGCCAAGATAGTGCTGGACGAAGATAAGCTGGCGGCCCTGCAGGCCGCGGGAGACAATCTGACTGTGAGGGAAAGGCTGGATGAAGTTATCCAGAAGATCAATGCCCAGCTGCCCACCTTTAAGAAAATAAAGACCTATTTCTACAGCAAAAAGGATATGGTTCAGACCACGACCATGAAAGTTAAGCGCAATGTGGAAATTGAGCGGATCAAGAACTTTATGGACAAACATAAATTGCGCTGGCGCGATCTCAATGGCCTGGATTTCGATCTGATCGAATTTATGGATGAGGCGGAGCTGGCATCGCTGATTAAAGTACAAATCAGTAATTAGCCCTGAATAATTATGAGCGATCCGGATGATAAGGCAGCACAAAGGACAGGCTCTACGGCGGGAGAGTCTGCGACGGCCGACAGGCAAAAATTGTCGGCGGGACGAGCCCTGCTGAGCAAGTTTAAGTCTTTGCAACGCTTTGGTCCGATCTCATTTCTGGTGGAGTGGATAAGATGCCTGAGTGAGCACAGGGTCAGCCTGGTCGGAGCCCAGCTGGCTTATTATCTGATGCTGAGCTTTTTCCCCTTTACTATCTTTTTGCTCAGTATCTTCAGTTATTCCAGATTTGGCAGCGAGGAAATTCTGGCCAATCAATTAGCCTTGTTGCCGGAAGCCTCCTCCAATTTTTTGACGCCGATTCTGCTGAATATTGTCAGGGCCCGCAGTACGGCTCTATTGTCGACTTCGTTGTTTTTGGCTCTGTGGTCGAGTTCGACCGGCATCAAGAATCTGCTCAATGAAATGAGCAGGATCTTCAATCGGGGGCTGAACAAAAGACCGTTCTGGCGGACCAGATTGGCCGCGGTTGCCGCTACGGTGCTGATTGCGGTTCTGATGATTCTGATTTTAGCCAGCCAGGTTTTCGGCAGCGTCATCTACAATTATCTGTCCCGCTATTTCGCTTGGAATGAGATTTCCTCCACCATCTGGGATGCGTTAGTTACCTATATCCCGCTGGTTATCTTATCTTTGGGCCTGGCTATGCTGTACCGCTATGGTCCGTATTTCGAGCCGGGCTGTCGCCTGGGCTTCGGAAAGGCTTGGGTCAGCGGCGCTGTCGCCGCTGTCAGCTGGGTCCTGATTTCATATCTGTTTCGTATCTACGTCAACAATTTTGCCAATTATGCCAATGTCTACGGCTCCCTGGTCGGTATCGTCCTACTTTTGCTCTGGCTCTACTTTAGCGCTGTGGTGATTATGGCCGGGTCTGTTTTTGCCTCCGTCTGGCAGGAACGAAGCCGCAGAAGAATGGTACAATAAATTATTGCGGCAAAGGATTTGTGATTCCGATTGTTCCGGACGACAGGTTTCTTTGCCGGCTAGGATTATTGGGGAGGATTAGCGATGAGGAAAATCATTCTGACCGGAGACAGACCGACGGGTCAGCTGCATCTGGGGCATTATGTCGGGTCGCTCAGGCGCCGGGTCATTCTGCAGAATTCAGGCGAGTATGCTGAGATTTTTATTATGATTGCCGATGCTCAGGCCTTGACGGACAATGCCGACAATCCCGCGAAAATCAGACAGAGTATCCTGGAGGTTGCGACGGATTATCTGGCTGCAGGCCTTGATCCCGAACGGACAACGATTCTGATCCAGTCGCAGATTCCGGAGTTGTACGAGCTTACCGCTTATTATCTCAACTTGGTTACCGTCGCCAGGCTGGAACGCAATCCAACCGTCAAATCCGAAATCAAGACACGGGAATTCGATAAAAGTGTGCCCGTAGGCTTCTTCACTTATCCGATCAGCCAGGCCGCTGATATTACGGCTTTCCAGGCTACTACGGTGCCCGTGGGCGAAGATCAGGCTCCGATGCTGGAGCAGACACGTGAGATCGTCCATAAATTTAACTCAGTCTATGGCGAGACTCTGGTTATGCCCGATATACTATTGCCGGAGAAAAAACTCTGGGCCAGACTGCCCGGCACGGACGGCAAAGCCAAAATGTCCAAGTCGCTCGGCAATTGTATTTATCTGGCGGAATCAGCAGCTGAAGTGAAGAAAAAGGTCATGAGCATGTACACTGATCCCAATCACATCCGAGTATCCGATCCCGGTCAGATTGAGGGAAATGTGGTCTTCACCTATCTGGACGCCTTTGCTACAGATGAGCATTTCCAAGCTCTGTGGCCGGATTATGCTGATCTCTCGGAGTTGAAAGCCCATTATCAGCGCGGCGGGCTGGGGGATGTCAAAGTCAAAAACTTCCTCAATAAAGTTCTGGAGATTGAATTGGATCCGATCCGGCAGCGGCGCGCCGAGTGGTCCGGCCGGGTGCCTGAGATCGTGGAAATTTTGAAAGCGGGAACAGCTAAAGCGAGAGAGAAAGCCGCCGAGACTTTGCAGGCTGTCAAAGAGGCAATGCGGATTGATTATTTCGGCGAGAGCTATCTGGGCAGGGAGATCTGAGGCGCTGGCTTTTTCGCGATAATTTTAGGTATATTACGAAGGTATAAAAACAACTAAATAACGGTTATAACGGTTGACTTGGACGCTGTTAAATTAGGAGGGGTAATGAAACATCGTACAACCAAGGCAGTAATTATCAGCTTGCTGACATGTGTAATCTGGGGTTTCAGTTTTTTATTCACAAGAAGTATAGTTATCCGTATTCACTTTTTGTCTTTGCTGAGTTGGCGCTTTCTGATCGCGACCCTGGCTTTTCTGCTCTTGATCCGGCTGAAGGTCTTCAAGATTAATCTCAAAGGCAAAAAACTTAGGCCATTGATATATATTTCTATTGCGGAACCGATAATTTTTTTCACCTGCGAATCAATCGGCCTGTATCTGACCTCAACCACCGAATCCAGCTTGATGATCGCCACGATTCCGATTGTTACTATGCTGATCGGCATCCCTATTGCCGGAGAGATGCCGACTAAAAAACAGGCCGTTGCTATTATCCTGTCCGTAGTGGGTGTGGTGGTGATTATTCTGGGGCAGAGCAGGAGACTGGGCTTTAATATCCTTGGCTATATTGTGCTCTTGATAGCGGTTATAAGCGGTTCGGTCTTCGCCGCTTTGTCCGCTAAATATTCGGAATATACCAGCGTAGAGAAGAGTTTTGCTATGGTAGTGATCGGTCTGATCGGTTTTGGCGGCGGAGCGCTGGCATATAATCTGCTGCGAGGTACGGTAAGAGAATGGCTGCTTCTGCCTTTTCAGGATCGCGAGTTTCTGATTGCTATTTTGTATTTGGGTTTGCTGGCCTCGATCATCTGCTATGTCGGTCAGCAGTACAGCCTTTCAATTATCGGCTTAAACCGCAATACCTCTTTCTCAGGCGTGATAACCCTTACTTCCGTTCTGGCCGGCATTTTTATTCTGGACGAGAAACTTAGCCTCAGCATGTTAGTTGGTGGTATCATTGTGGTGCTGGGTGTTTACGGTGCCAATTATTACACACCGCAAAGAGAACACGATAAAGCAAAATGTCCGCAGGACGAATAATAGTATTTCCGGAGGAGGATGAAATGAAAAAACTTTTAGCGCTTTTCCTGGTACTGGTTTTGGTTTTTCCGATCTTGGGCTGCCAATCCGGTACAGGCAGTGCCGAAACCACTGAAGTTGAGCCGGAGCAGACAGAGGCAACCGGCGAGAGAAGGACATTGACCGTGGCCAACTGGCAGGGATATGGCTCTGATGCTGAATATGCTGTCAAGCCCTTTGAAGAAAAATATAACTGTAAAGTTGTACACCAATATTTTGATTCCGAAGAGGCATTGCTGAATATGCTCAGAACCGGCGGCCTGGGCAAAATAGATGTTGTCTTGCCTAATATGGCCTATGTTGCTACCGGCAAGCGGGAAAATCTGTTTAGTCCTTTGGATAAGACCAAACTCGAAAACTTTGGCGATTTGAAAGAAAATATCCGCGAGCTTCCCGACGTCCTTGATGAAGATGGCAATCTGCTGGGAGTTGCCTGGACCTGGGGCAGCACAGCACTCGGCTACAATCCGGATGCTGTATCCGAGCCGATTAATTCTTGGGCAGCTCTCTGGGATCCGGCCAATAAAGGCAAAGTTGCCTATTTCGATGACCATCTCACGGCTATCATGATTGCCGCACTCTATTCCGGACAGGATCCGGAGAATCCGGATCTGAATGTAATCAAAGACGTACTGTTGCAACTGAAAGATAATACCAGATTATTCTGGTCCAGCTATGATTCTTTTGCCAAGCCCTATGCGGCCGGTGAAATTACCATGGGCAGTGTCTGGTCCGGCGCCGCTACTCAGCTCAATGCCGAAGGCGTAAAGATAGAATATGTATATCCTGTTGAGGGCGCGGTAGTCTGGACGGACTACTGGTGTATCCCGGTAAATGCGCCGAATGAAGATCTGGCCTATGCCTGGATTAACTGGATGACCTCAGTTGAATTCCAGTCGGAATATGCTTCCGATCTGGCTGCGCAGCCGCCGATTCCGGCCAATACCAAGGTATATGAGGTTCTGAGCCCTGAGGTCAGGGCAGCCCTCTACATTGAAGATATTGAAAATATACCCAAGAAGGTGGCTTTCCAGAAAGAACTGCCGCCGGAGGTCAATCAGGCCTGGCTCGATCTCTGGAATGAGGTCAAAGCTACAAATTAGGATCAATCACGGGCAAAAGGACGGGAATAGCACAGATTCCGTCTGCCGGCGCTGTTTGGGGGGGAGAGTATGATGACAAAGTCGAGGATAAAAACCTGGTTGCTCATGCTGCCCGGAGCCGGTACCTTGCTATCACTCGTCCTTTTGCCCTTATCTCTGCTGCTTCTGTTCAGCCTGGTTACTGGCAATCAGATCAGTCTGAGCGGCGCGCTTAGTTTTAAAAATTATCTGAATATTTTCGAGCAAGGTCTCTTTGGCCCGCTGATGTGGAAGTCCATCCGCATGGGCTTGCTGGTGACGGCCAGTTCAATTTTGATCGGCTATCCGGTTGCCTACGGTCTGGCGAAAGTTGTCAAGCCCAGATGGCGCAATTTCCTGGTAGTCATGATCATCATTCCCTTTTTTACCTCGCAGCTGCTGCTGATATATTCGCTGATGGTGATGCTGCAGTCGCAAGGTCCGGTCATGACTTTCCTGGCCTTGTTCGGACTGGATCCGACCCGCTCGATTCTCTACAGCAATACCGCAGTCTATCTGATCTTGCTTTATCAGTTTTTGCCCTATATGGTGCTCTCACTGTATTCTTCGCTGGTTAAGATCGATGACAATATCGTATTTGCGGCCAGGAGCATGGGAGCCAGCCGGATACGTGTTTTCATTGATATTATTTTGCCCTTGACCGCCCCGGCGCTGTTCTCAGGTATTATTCTGGTTTTTATTCCGGTGGCGGGCAGTTTCGTTGAGTCCAATCTGGCCGGCGGTACCAAGGGCATGATGATCGGTTCCCTGATTGACTCTAATTTCTCGGTTTCTCTGAATATGGGGCGGGGCTGCGCGCTCTGTGTTTTATTCCTGCTGATCATGTCCGTCCTGACCTTTGCTTTGCAAAGAGCAATCAGATATTTGGAGGGGAGGAGACTGTGAAAAAGCGCGCTCCCTGGCTGAAGCTGATTATGGTGCTTACTTATTTGTTTTTGTTTGCGCCGATTATAGTCGTGATGGTTATGAGTTTTAATACTTCCCAGTACGGTACCTTGCCCTTTGTCTTTACAACCGGATGGTATCAGCGCTTGCTGTCAGGTGTCGGCCTGGGCAAGGCCACCTGGCTCTCGATCTGGTTTTCGCTGCTGGTTACATTAGCCGGCAGCTTGGTTGGTATTCTGACCAGTCTGGGTCTGCGCAGAATGCCGGAGACTTGGGCCCGGCGTTTCATCTCCTGGCTCAATCTGGCGGTTATTATTCCCTGGCTGGTACTGGGTATCGCGCTTCTGATGATCTTCAATTTCGTCGGCCTGGGCCGATCATATACGGGCATGTTCCTGGGCAATTTTGTCTGTGTTTTGCCCTATGTAGTCATGCTGGTCTATCCCGCCCTGCTGGCCCTGGACAAAAACGTGGAATACGCGGCCAGAACTTTGGGCGCCTCACCTCGTCGGACATTGGTGACGATTGTGCTGCCGGCACTGCTCCCGGCGATTTTGACCTCATCTCTGATGGCCTTTATGGTCTGCTTTAATAATTTTGTCATCCAATACTATCTGGCACCCTTTGGCATCAGGACCCTGCCTATGGAAATTTATAATCTGGTGCGAGTGGGCTATAAACCGGATATCAACGCCCTGGCTACGATCATGATTCTGGTCTCAGTTTCACTGGTTCTGCTGGTCAACAGATTGGGCTATGGCAGCAAAAAAGGATTTTTCTAATATGAAGAGGGCCTTGCTGGTAATCGATATGCAACGCGTCTATGCGCCCGGCGGCGCCTGGCAGACACCGGGATTTGAGAGAGCTGCCGCCAATATCGCCGCGCTGTGTCCTCTATTTGAGCACAGATTATTTACTCGCCATTTGCCTTTTCCTGATCCGCCGGGCCGCTGGCAGGACTACAATGCCGCCTTCGCCTCAATTAATGAAGATTGGGAAGCAGCGCTTCTCATCCCGGATCTGGATCGTTTTGAATATTTGGATTTTCCTAAATATACTTATTCTGCTCTTGCCTCCGGCAGGCTTAAATCATATCTGTTGACTGAAGACTTTGCTGAAATTCTGATTGCGGGAGTGCAAACCGAGTTTTGTGTTACGGCGACTTTATTGCAGGCGATTGATCTGGGGCTGCCGGTTACGCTGGTTCCTGATGCTTGCGCAGGTGCCTTGCCTTTATTCGGTGCCGCTCTGACTGCACTGGTCAGGCGCATGCCCTGTCAAGTTCAGCTAAAATATACAGAGGAATTATTGCATGGCTAGTTTAGAGATCAGAAATGTCACTAAGAGTTTTGGTCCGAAAGTGGTGTTGAGGGATATCTCCTTCACAGCACAGAGCGGGGAATTTCTGGCTCTGCTGGGTCCGTCCGGCTGCGGCAAGACGACTCTGCTCAAGATTATTTCCGGCATTGAGGAGCAAGACAGCGGCTCGGTCCTGATCTCTGACCGGGATATCAGCCAAGAGCCGATCGAAAAGCGCAATATCGGTCTGGTGTTTCAAAACTACGCTCTGTTTGAGCATATGAATGTGTTTGAGAATATTGCCTATTCTTTGCGGATGCGCAAAATCGCCAAAGCCGAGATTAAAAGCAGAGTATTGGAAGCTCTGGCGATAGTGCGCCTGGCCGGATATGAACAAAGACCTACGACTGAGCTGTCGGGAGGCGAGCAGCAAAGGGTGGCCCTGGCCCGGGCCATTGTCTATCAGCCCGACATTCTGTTGCTCGATGAGCCGCTGTCAGCCCTGGATCGGAGGATCAGGGAACAGATGCAGGAAGAAGTATTGCGCATCCAGCGTGAAACAGGCATCACTACTGTCTTTGTCACGCATGACCAGGGGGAGGCTCTGGCGATGGCCGATCGCATCCTGCTGATGAATCAAGGAGAAATCGTGGAAGATAACCTGCCGACAGAAGTCTATCTGCGCCCCGGATCCCGATTCGCTGCGGAATTTGTGGGCAATTCCAATCTTCTGAACGGCGCTTATCAGGACGGATATGTCATCGGCGATGGTTTCAGGATTCCACTGGAACAGACTTTCCCGAACGGGACCTCTTTGACTCTGATGATCAAAGAGGAGAATATTATTCTTTGTCCTGCCGGCGAAGGCATGGGAGAGGGCGTCGTCACCGAAATTCTCTTCCAGGGCACGACCATGAGAGTTACTCTGAGAAATAATGATATTGAGCTTAAGATCAGATTGCTGGCCCGGGAGGGGATGTCGATTGAAAGCGGTCAGACCCTGGGCTGGCGCGTACAGTTCGCTTCCGTTTTCCCGAATGATTGACCGCAGTTAGTGAGGAGAGTCTATGTATAATATTTCCGCGGATCGTTTTTTCAATACCTGGAGCACCAAAAGCCCTGCGGTGCTGGAGTTTTTGCCGGCAAGATTTCTGGTCGTGCCGGGGGCTTACAGCTTCGCCACCGGAGAATATACCGAATTTCCTTTTTCCGACCGCATCAAATTATATGAACATGATCATGAGGCCCGTTATCTGCGCCTGACCATGGAGCATGCGGGCACGGTTCTGCAGTTGCAGTATTGGAAGCAAGATCCCTGGACTGTACGGGGCAGGCTGGAAGTATTGGCATATGGCGAGTGGGGGCTGCGTTTTATGACCACTCTGGCTTTCGGCTTTGCCGACAAGGGCACAGTTCAAAGAACCAATGACGGTTTTGATCTGAGCTACCGCAGCTATCATTTCGGTGTCGCTTTCGCCGACAGGCCGGTCCGCGCCTGTCTGGCCCCAACCAGCTCCTATATGGGTCATGAGATGGAAAAAAATGGCTATTACGCTCCTTTTGCGGATGCTGCCGAGCCATTGTATCTCAACACTACTTTTAATCTGGAAGAAACTCCGGTGCTCGATTTTGCTCTGGCCGTGACCAATCATCCGCGTACTGCCGCCGACAAAGCTGCCGCTGCCTTGCAATTGTCAGAGACCGATTTAGCAGACATTAAGTCCAATCTTAATCAAGCCCTGGCCATGGAGGGCCGTTTTGCCGGTTGTGCCGCGGCCTTGCGCGACGTCATGTCCTGGAATGCGATTGCTGACCATGTTAACAGCAGAGTCTTTACTTCGCTGACCCGTTTCTGGATCGATAAAAAATTCGGCGGCTGGTTTCTCTGGCTGGATGATGTCTTCTATCATGCCTTGATCTCAGCCTGGTCCGGCGACTGGCAGATGGCGGAGAACAATCTGAAAGCAGCGATGGGCAATGCGGTTCCGGCCGGCAATCTGGCCTGTCTGATGTCCGAATTTACCGAATGGGTTGATCGTTCCCAACCGCCGGTATTCAGCTTCATGGTCTGGAAATATTATCAGCTGACACATGATCTAAACTTGCTGGCTCGGGTCTTTCCCACTTTGCTGGCGGCTCACGACTGGTGGTTCGCCAATCGCGACGGCAACGGCAACGGCGTGCTCGAGCTGGGCAGTTCCGCTCTTTGCGGCGACGGCCACTTCAAACAGACTAAGCTGGCCTGTAAAGATGAGGCTGCAATGGACAACAGTCCGATGTATGATCCGGCGGTCTTTGTGCCGCAGGCCGGCACCATGGACATGGAGGATATCGCGCTTAACAGCCTGCTGGTCCTGAATGCGGAAGCTCTGGCCAAGATCGCGGAAGTGCTGGGTCACTATGAGATCGCCGCCGATCTATTAGACAGGCGTGAGCGGCATAAAGAGAAGATCAATCAGCGCCTCTGGGACGAGGAGCGCGGGCTCTATGCCAACCGCCTCTGGAGCGGCGAGTTTGCCAGCCCGTCGCCCACCAGCTTTTATCCTCTGGCCGCAGGTATTCCGGATCGGGAGCGGGCCGATATTCTGATTCGCCATATCTTTGACGAAGACGAATTCTGGACCAAGGCGCCTTTGCCCTCGATCTGGGCCAAGGATGAGGCCGTCCATGATGATGTCTACTGGCGCGGCCGCATGTGGCCGCCGCTGAATTTCTTTACCTATATTGGCCTGCAGCGCTATGGCTATGAGAAGGAAGCTCAGCTGCTGGCGGCCAGAAGCGCTGAAGTTTTTACCAATGCCTTCGATAATGAAAGAGCCTGTTATGAGAACTACAATACTTTCACCGCTGTCGGCAAAAGTGTCGATGCCGATCCTTTCTATGGCTGGGGCGCGCTCCTGCCTCTGATGTGGGTAATGAACTTTGTGGACAGCAGTGACGAAGGCCTCGACTTTGGCGCCGCCGACAATGAAGCGATGGAGCTAAGGCAGCTCAGAACTCATCAAGGAACTTTTGATCTGTCGCTGGGCGCCGTAACAGAGGTTCGTCTTAACGGCGAAACGGTCTTTGTCTCCAATGCCTCAGGCCGCTTCAGGGATTTCAAGATGCAGGACAATTATGCGTCTGTGATTGTGCCGGCGCAGCAATCTGATGTCTATGTGGATTTCCCGCAGCTGGAGCCTTTGCTGGTCAGGATTAACGGCGCGGAGACAGAAGCGGCCGGCAGGCTGCAATTAGCGGCCGGCGAAGAGCAGAATATTGAGCTCTGGTTCTGAGTTTTTGCCTGTGAAATTCGCATTTCGGCACCGGCATAACCTGAACAGTTTTATGACCTGGGTGACAAACAATTCGCTGTGTGCGGATTTCAGATAGGTGAGTAGATTATGCGCATTATTAATCTGGGATCTTTAAATCTGGACTATAGCTATCGCGTGCCGCGCTTTGTGCGTCCCGGCGAAACCATGGAGGCTGACAGCTTCTCACTCAAGGCCGGCGGCAAAGGCCTGAACCAATCCATCGCCGCCGCTAAAGCGGGGCTCGAGGTTTATCAGGCGGGATGTGTCGGAGCTGACAGCGCTCTGCTATTTGAGGAGCTGGAGCAAAACGGTGTAGATACTTCTTTGATTCGGATCGGCGCCGATGCTACCGGCCATGCCATTATCCAGGTCGCTGCCGGCGGAGAAAACAGTATTCTGATCTACGGCGGCGCCAATCGGACTTTGACCTTGGAGTATATTGACAGCGTGCTGGCGCATTTTGCGCCCGGCGATGTCTTGCTGCTCCAAAATGAAATTAATCTCGTGCCGGAAATCATATGTGAGGCTCACCGCCGCGGGTTAAGGATTGCCTTCAATGCGGCGCCGCTGACTTCCGATGTCAGGACATACCCGCTGGATAAGCTGAGCTGGCTGATGGTAAATGAAGTGGAGGGCGAGGCTCTCACCGGCGAGACGGATCATCTCGCTATCATCAAAAAGCTGAAACTGGACTATCCGCGGGCAATGCCGGTTTTGACCGTCGGCGCTGCCGGCGCTTTGACCGCGGATAGCGACAATATCTATACTCTGTCCGCCTATCCGCTGCAGCCGGTGGATACTACGGCGGCAGGCGATACTTTCAACGGTTATTTTCTCAGTGCGGTTCTGGCAGATTATTCATTGCCGGAGGCGCTGGCGCTCGGTACAGCCGCCGGCGCTCTCTGCGTGCTGAAACAGGGCGCGGCTGTATCAATTCCGCAGCGGGAGCAGGTGCTGGCTTTCCTGCGGGAGAATCCCCCCGCTGAACTGGCGGCTGAAATGATCCCGCTCCCAATCCGAGGTAAGGACGATGAAACGACAACAGACTGAATCAGCAACACTCAAAATCAGATTGCTCCGGCTGGCTATCCTGGCTCTGGCTATTGTTGGCATCATAATAGGCGTCAAGCGCCAGGAAGTAAGAACAGTGTTTAGCAAAGCAATCCGCATTTGCCTGGAATGCATTGGCCTGGGTTAAGGAGTCTGCCGATGGCTAAGAAAAAGCGCAATAAGAAACTTAAGAAAAGACATCTGATCCAAGCAGTGGGCGCTCTGGCTCTGAACGGACAGCTCAGCGGCTTTGTGACAGGCAATATCTACACCGGCGCCGGCAAACAAATCTGTCTGCCGGTTCTTAACTGCTACTCTTGTCCGGGGGCGCTGACTTCCTGCCCTATCGGCTCCTTGCAGGCTGTCGCCAATCATCCCGGCTTTAGTTTCAGTTACTATATCATGGGTCTGATCGCCTTATTCGGCATTGTGGCCGGGAGATTTTACTGCGGCTGGCTATGCCCCTTCGGTTTCCTGCAAGATCTATTGGCCAAAATCAACAAAGAAAAGCTTCAAGTCAAAGCCAAATATGACCGACCCCTGCGTTACCTGAAATATATTATCCTGGTGTTCCTGGTTTTGCTCTTGCCGGCGGTGCTGACCAATTCCTACGGGATCGGCTCGCCTCTGTTTTGTAAATATATTTGCCCGTCCGGCACGCTGGGAGCCGGTTTGCCGCTCCTCCTGCTGACGCCTGCTCTGCGGCCTAATGTAGGGGTGCTCCTGGCCTGGAAAGTTCTCCTGGCGCTGGCTGTCATCATGGTCTGTCTGTATATAACACGCGCTTTCTGTCGCTATGTCTGTCCTCTGGGGGCACTGCTCGGTTTGCTGCAAATGGCAGGTTTCTATCGTTTTTCTTACGATAAGGCCAGCTGCATTTCCTGCCAACAGTGCGCAAAGGTTTGCCCGATGGGAATTGATCCGATGGCAACGCCGAACAGTCCGGAATGTATCCGTTGCCGCGACTGTCTGCATGTCTGTCCGACCGCTGCGCTGACCAGCAGTCTGGCGGGCAAGGCTTTGCCTGCGGAGATCTTGTCTGCGCGCAGGAAGCCGGGTCAGTCCGACCCGGTCTGATGCTTCCCCGAGACCGGAGATACCGGCCGCGTTTCGCAGGCGCCTTCGCAAATGGATCCGCAAAGTCCGCAAATGGGTTATGCCCGGTTATTGCTGAAATCTTGCTCTGACTATATAATATTATTCGCATGTTTAATCGGGGAAGTATTCAGCGACCCCTTTTTGACAATATTTTAGACATTACTGGGGGTTAGCGATGAGACAATATCAAGCGGCGGATATCAGAAATATTGCACTGGCGGGACACGGCGGAGCCGGCAAGACAGCCTTTGTCGAAGCGGCTTTGCAGGCGGTCGGTGTTGTTGACCGCATGGGGCGCAGTGACGATGGAACTGCGGCCATGGACTTTGATGCCGAGGAAATGCGCCGCGGCATGACGATCAATCTGTCCTATGCCGCAATCGAGTGGAAAGATAAGAAGATCAATCTGCTTGATACGCCGGGGGATTTTGATTTCCTCGGTGAGCAGATACAGGGCTTCAGGGTCAGCGATGCTGTTCTGATTGTTATGAGCGGCAAGGATGGGTTAGCTGTCGGCGCGGAGAAAGCAGTCCGTCAGGCTAATAAACAGAAGCGCCCGGTAAGCTTTTTTGTCAACCGGCTGGATGAGCCCCATGCCAGTTTTGACCAGACTCTGGCCGCGTTGCAGGAAGCTTACGGCAGTAAAGTAGTTCCTTTGGCTCTGCCCATAGTTGAAGGTGAGAATGTACTCGGTCTGGTCGACGTTATCGGTCGGCAGGCTTTTAAATTCGCTGCCAAGGGCAAAATGGAAAAGATGAATGTGCCCGCTGCTTTAGCCGATCGGATGGAGGAATACTATGACCAGCTTCAGGAACAGATCGCGGAATGCGATGAAGACCTGATGCTGAAATATTTCGAGGGCGAACCCTTTACACAGGAAGAGCAAAACTATGGTTTGCGCCAGGCCATCCTGACCGGCTCCATCTGGCCTGTATTCGGCGGAGCCGCGCAGAGCAATCTGGGCGTAACTTTTGCTTTGGACGCTATTGCCGACTATCTGCCATCACCGCTGGATACACCCCCTGTATTGAGTTCATTCCATGGTGAAGAGCAAGAGATCGCCATCGATCCGGACAGTAATCTGGCAGCGTATATCTTTAAGACGATTGTGGATCCTTTTGTCGGGAAAATCTCTTTATTTAAGGTCTATCAGGGAGTATTCCCCGGCACAGGCACAATCTACAACAGCTCTAAGGAACTGGATGAGCGCGTCAACGGTCTGTCCTACCTAATCGGCAAGAAACAGGTTCCGGCTGATAGCGGCATTGTGGCCGGCGATATCGGCTCTGTTACCAAATTAGGCGACAGTACAACCAACGATACTTTGTGCGAGCGCAGCCATAAAGTGCAGATCGTGCCCCCCGTGATGCCTCGCGCTTCTTTGACTTTAGCAATTTCTCCTGTCAATAAAGGCGAAGAGGACAAGATTGTTCAGGGTCTGACCCGTCTGGCTGACGAGGATACCGTCTTTACCATTGAGAACAATCCGGAGACCAAACAGCTGCTTTTGTCCGGTCTGGGCGAAATACAGTTGGACGTGCTGACCAATAAGCTCAAGAACAAATATAATGTGGAGTCGGTTCTGGAGGAGCCGCGGGTGGCTTATCGCGAAACGATCCGTAAGCAGGTCAGAGTGCAGGGACGCCATAAGAAACAGACCGGCGGGCACGGCCAGTTCGGAGATGTCTGGATTGTCTTTGAGCCCAGTGAAGCCGACGGGCTTGTGTTCGAGGAGCAGATTGTCGGCGGAGTTGTGCCGAAAGGTTATTTCCCCGCCGTAGAAAAGGGACTGCTGGAAGCGATCGAAGAGGGACCTCTGGCCAATTATCCGGTCGTGGGCCTCAAAGCTACTTTGGTCGATGGTTCTTACCATGCCGTTGACTCCAATGAAATGTCATTTAAGTTGGCGGCCCGGTTGGCTTACAGGGCCGGTATGCCGCAGGCCAATCCGGTTCTGCTCGAGCCGATCAGCAAACTGTCAGTCCATATCCCTGATGATTATCTGGGCGATGTTATGGGCGATATGAACAAGCGCCGCGGGCGCATTTTGGGCATTAATCCCGATTCCGAAGAACTGGGCTATCAGATTGTCGAGGCAGAGGCTCCGACTTCGGAGATACTGCGTTACTCGACCGATCTCAAATCCATGACACAGGGTCGGGGCTGGTACAATATCGAATTCGCTCGTTATGAGCAGGCTCCTCAGCCTGTAGCCGATAAGGTTATAGCCGAGGCGCAGCGCGACGAAGAAGAGTAATGCCGGGCTACAAGCCGGGATTACTAATTTGCTTTATAAGGAGTTTGAGTGGCAGAAGCAGTTCTTTCCGACCCCGGGGGTGAACCCCGATTACCGACGGCACTGATTTTACCAGGCAGCTGGCAACTTATCGTGTTGCCCTGCCTTTTTCTTATTATTTATGCTTTCTATGCGGCTTTCGAAGCAGGGGTAGCTGCGCTTGACGACCATGCGCTGGAGGAAAAAGCGGAGAGCGGTTCCTTGTCGGGCAAATTGCTGCTCAAGGAAACTAAGATGCCCGGCCGCTTTATTAGCAGAATTCGCGCTGCTCGCATTGTCTATCTTGCGCTGTATGCGATTGTTATCGCGGACGGTGTCTTAAAAGGCCTGCTGCCGAGATTGTCTGCCTTCCCGGGTGCAGTCCGTTTCTTGTTGGTGCTGGCCCTGTTGGTACTGGCATTTCTTCTGCTCTATGTGCTGGGCGATCTGTTGGCCAAACAGCAGGGACGGTCGAGAGCGGAGGCGATTTCTTACCGGGGGATCTATCTGTACAGAATTCTCACTTTGCCTATATTGCCTTTATCGATGCTGGGGACTGTTGTCGGTTCCGCGCTGAGCAAGCTCTTTAAACTGGAAAACATGGAGGTAGTAGCCGCAGCTACGGAAGAGGATTTGCGAATGATGCTGAGTGCCAGCAAAGAAGCGGGGCATATTGAGGAGCAGGATAAGGATCTGATTGAGAATATTTTTGATTTCGACGATAAAAATGTGGCCGAAATTATGACGCACCGAACCGATATATCCGCTTTCTCCGTCACGGATACTTATGATCAGGTAATGGAACTCGTAACAAATGATCAGTACACCCGATACCCGGTTTATGACGATTCGATCGACAATATTGTCGGCTTCGTACATGTCAAGGATATTCTGAACTGGCTCTATGAGAAAAAGGATGAAGAATTTGATCTGACACAATTGATGCGTAAACCGTCGTTTACTCCGGAAACCAGGAATCTGCGGGATTTGTTCCAGGAAATGCAGCACAGCAGAGCCCAGATGGTAGTGGTGATTGACGAATATGGAGGTACGGCCGGTCTGGTCACCTTGGAAGATATTGTTGAAGAAATCGTCGGCGAGATAGAAGACGAATACGACGAGGAGGAGATCGCCATTGTCCGCCTGACAGAGGATAGCTGGATGTTACATGGAACGGCAGAGCTGGAAGATGTTGAGGAGGCCTGTCAGCTGGTGCTGCCGAAAGAGGATTTTGACACGGTGGCGGGTATGATTATCGGCCATCTGGATCGCATCCCCGAAGAGGGAGAAAATCCGGAGATCGTGGTCAACGGCGGGAGGTTCCGGGTTGAGTCCGTGCAGGATAATCGCATCACTTTGGTGCATTTGCGGACATTTGCGGATCCTTCCGGAAAAACCTTTGCCGGCTGAATAAATCTGTTATAATATACTTTTGTATTCAGATCAAAACAGAATATTAATATCAATACTGTGTTTTTTAGAGCGCAGTTCATGTTGAGGAAAAAATGAGCAGAAAAAAAGCAGAGACCTGGAAAACAGATATCGCCCGTCAGGAGCGCAAAGAAAGGCTGGCCGGCCAAAGGGACAGCTCCGGCCGGAAGAAGCGTATCCGAAGCTATAATTTGGCCGGCAGGATTATCGGCATTGCAATCACCCTTGTCATAATTTTGTCCCTGGCAGTCTGGGCTCTGTCCGCGTCAGGCTTGATGCAGCGCTGGGTCACGGCGGTGACGATTGGGGAGACCAAACTGTCGGTAGCTGACGTCAATACTGTTTTTGGCTTTCAGGCTATGAGTCCCAGTCGCTGGAACTTGGGCAATGTCTTCACTGACGCGGGTCAACAATTGCTGGAGAATGAACTGTCTTTCGGCGAGGAGGGATTGAATAATTACCGCGACCATATCAGAAAATATTCCCTGGAGGAATGGAAAGCTACCCTGGCGCTTTATGAAGAGGGTAAGAAAAACGGCTTCGTCATGCCGGATGAAAGTGTTCAGGCGATGGAATCCGGCATAGAGCAATTTAGGCTATCTGCCGAGCAGCAAGCCGCCCAGTATCAGATTTCGGTGCCTGTGCTGCTGAAATCTTCTTATGGGCCCGGCAGCCGCTTTGCTGAAATCGAGAATTTCCTCAGAATCAGTTACTATGCGGAAGCCTATCTCAGCGATTATTCGCAGAATATTGATATCACTGAAGCGGAAATGGAAGAGGTTTATCAGGAGAGCAAAGAAATGTACGATATGGTCTCATATCATGCATTGACTTTTATTGCCGAATATCCGGAGCAGGTAACCGACGAAGTGAAAGAAACTGTTGAAAGTCATACGGCTGCTTTGGCCAACAAGATGAAAGATGATCTGGCGGCAGGCAAGGATTTCTTCACAGCCGCGCTTGAGCATATGGAGGATACCGAAACCAAGAAGCTGCTGTCTGAGGAGCCCGCTTCTTTTGTCCATCAGTATCGGACAATCAGCAATACTGCTGATCCGGAGCTGAGAACCTGGCTGTTTGAAGCCGGGCGCCAAGCCGGCGAGACGACAATAATCGAGTCAACCTCTGAAGGCACTGCCAATCCGAAGCAGGAAGCTGACGCGGCGGATCAGTCGCCTCCCGCAAAATACAAGAGTTATACCGTGGTCAGATTTGACGGCCGTTCGCGCCAGGATGTGAAACCCTTTACTACCAGACATATTCTTTTTGCGGCAGAAGAGGATGAGGTAATCACGGATGCTAAGCTCAAGGGAGAGGCTGAGTTAGTGCTGGCGGAATTTAATCGGGGCGACAAGACGGAAGAAGCCTTTGCAGAATTGGCCAAAAAGCATAGCAAAGACAGCAATGCGGCCGAGGGCGGTCTGTATGAAGAAACCAGATTGGGTCAGTTTGTGGAAGAGTATGAAACCTGGGCGCTGGACCCCGCGCGCAAAGAGGGTGATGTAGGTCTTGTTAAAACACAGTTCGGCTATCATTTGATCTATTATGTAGGTTCCGAAGGCGAGGAAGTCTGGAAAGAAACCACGGGAGAGAAAATTCTGGCTACCAAAGTCGCTGAATGGCGTGAAGCCCTGGAAGAGGCTATACCTTATAAAGAAAGCTCTTTCGGCACCAATATGGTAGGGAAAATCGGTTTATTAAAGATCTTGTTCGGCTGAGGGTGCATCTGTTAATAAATTTTATTGACACATGCATTCAAAAATAGTACAATTGTTAGACGTGTCACTAAGTCTGGAGGTGTGCTTATTCTTATATATTCTGCGCCCGGCGGACTATTGCTGACGATCTATTATCTGCTTAAGTAAAGATGTGACAATGAAACCTGCTCGTACCTGTTATGGTAGGGCGGGTTATTCTGCCGTCACTCCAATCGGCTGTGCCGATTTAGTCGTGAGGTGATCGTTGATGGTAAAGCCCGTTCAGTATGGACGAACCGAAAGAGTTACTTATTCGAAGATCGACGAGATTATCGATATCCCCAATCTACTGGAGATTCAGAAAGAGAGTTATAGATGGTTTATTGAAGAAGGTTTGATGGAAGTCCTGGAAGAAGCTTCTCCAATTACCGATTTTTCAGGCGATATTGAATTATCTTTTATCGGCCGCGAATTTGACATAGATAACCCTACCTATTCTGTCGAAGAATGCAAAGAGCGCGATGCCAACTATGCGGCTAAGCTGTATGTGCATGTCCGCCTGCATACCAAGGTCAATGATGTAATCAAAGATCAAAGCGTATATATTGGTGAATTCCCTGTAATGACGGAGACGGGCACCTTTATTATCAATGGCGCCGAGCGTGTCATTATCAGCCAATTGGTGCGTTCGCCGGGGGCTTACTTCGGTACGGAAAAAGACAAGAATGATGCCATATTATATACGGGGCAAATCATTCCCAACCGCGGAGCCTGGCTGGAATTTGAATCTGACGCCAATGGCTTGCTCTGGGTCAGGATCGACCGCACGAGAAAATTTCATCTGACAATTTTCCTGCGTTCGCTGGGTTTTGGCACCGATATGGAGATTCAGGAGATCTTCGGCGATGAAGAAAACCTGATGCGCACAATGCAAAAAGATGGCTGCAGTTCAGAAATGGAAGGCCTGCAGGAAATGTTCAAGAAACTGCGCTCAGGCGAGGTATATACCCGCGAGGGGGCGGAAAGCTTTCTGCAGAATATGTTCTTTGACGCTAATCGCTATGATCTGGCCAAAGTAGGCATTTATAAAGTCAACAAAAAATTATCGCTCGCCGACCGCGTTGTCGGACATCGGGCGGCAACCGATGTTATTGATGAAGATGGCGAGATTCTGGCATTGAAAGACGATATCATCACCAAAGAAATGGCCGACTATATTCAGAACTCCGGCGTTAACCATCTGGACATTTATCCGATCCAGATGGTCGGTGAAAATTTAGTCCAATATGAGCATCAACTCCGTGTTGTGGGCAACGGCCGCGTAGTCGCGCCCAAGTATCTGTTGCGTTTCTTCAATGAAGAAGAACTGGCAGAAGTTGATTTCGACAAATGCGGTATCAATGAGCTGGTCCGCACTTCGGTGCTGCGCGCTTTGGCTAAGGAAGCCAGGGAAAGTGATGATCCGGTCGCTGCTCTGGTCAAGCTGCTCAAATATCATCAGCGCGATTTAATCCCTCATCATCTGACGGTTGACGATATTCTGGCCGCTGTCAGTTATTTTATCGGATTGAACTACGGAGTCGGCGAAATAGATGATATTGACCATCTGGGCAATCGCCGTATCCGTTCCGTCGGCGAGCTCTTGCAGAATCAGATGAGACTGGGATTCTCACGCATGGATCGTGTTATACGCGAGCGTATGCAGTCTCTGTCCGATAAGACAAATGCCGAGGCTAAGGATATTGTCAATACACGCCCTGTCAGCGCCGCCATCAAGGAATTTTTCGGTTCGTCGCAATTGTCTCAGTTCCTGGATCAGACAAATCCTCTGGCCGAGCTTACTCATAAGAGACGCCTATCCGCTCTTGGACCCGGCGGGCTTTCCAGGGAGAGGGCAAATTTTGAAGTTCGCGATGTCCACTCTTCCTATTATGGCAGGATGTGTCCGATCGAAACTCCTGAAGGACCGAATATCGGTCTGATCAATTCGTTGGCCACCTATGCCAGGGTTAATAAATACGGCTTCATCGAGACTCCTTATCGTGTCTATGACAAAGAAAAAGGCGTGGTTACTGAGGAAATCCGCTACATGACTGCCGATGAAGAAGATTATTATAATATTGCTCAGGCCAATGAGCCGCTGACAGATGAAGGCAGGTTCGTCTCAGAATTAGTTGTCTGCCGTTATCTGAATCAATTTCTTGAATTGCCGCCGGAGCAAGTCGACCTGATGGATGTTTCGCCCAAACAACTGGTATCGGTGGCAACTTCCCTGATTCCTTTCCTGGGCAATGACGATGCCAACCGCGCTCTGATGGGCTCTAATATGCAAAGACAGGCAGTTCCCCTGATCAAGACTGAGGCGCCAATTATCGGCACCGGTATTGAACACCGGGCAGCCAAGGATTCCGGGGTCTGCATTGTCGCCGAAAATGACGGCGTGGTTGAGTTTGTGGCGGCGGATCTGATCTTAGTTCGCACCGGGGAAAATGAAATCGATAAATATGCGCTGACCAAATATGTGCGCTCCAACCAGGGAACCTGCATCAATCAAAGACCGCTGGTCAAAAAGGGCGATACCGTCAAAGCAGGCGATATTATTGCCGATGGTCCGTCAACAGCTGATGGCGAATTGGCACTGGGCAAAAATGTGCTGATCGGTTTCATGACCTGGGAAGGTTACAATTATGAAGATGCGATTTTGATCAGTGAGCGCCTGGTTCGTGATGATGTGTACACCTCAATTCATATTACGGAATATGAATGCGAAGCCAGAGATACTAAATTAGGGCCGGAGGAAATCACGAGAGAGATTCCCAATGTCGGCGATGATGCATTGAAAGATCTCGATGAAGAAGGCGTTGTCCGTATCGGCGCCGAAGTTCATGCGGGGGATATCATTGTCGGCAAGGTTACGCCCAAGGGCGAAACAGAATTGACTCCGGAGGAAAGACTCTATCGTGCCATTTTCGGCGAGAAAGTCCGCGAAGTCAGAGATACATCCGTGCGCGTTCCGCATGGCGAGTCCGGCATTATTGTCGATGTCAAAGTTTTTACCAGAGAAGATGATGAGCAGCTCAAACATGGTGTTTCCAAGCTGGTACGAGTCTATATCGCCCAGAAGAGAAAAATTTCCGTTGGCGATAAAATGGCCGGACGACACGGCAATAAAGGTGTTATATCCCGTATCTTGCCTGAAGAGGATATGCCGTTCATGCCTGACGGCACACCGCTGGATATTGTGCTGAGTCCTCTGGGCGTGCCTTCCCGCATGAATATCGGTCAACTGTTGGAAGTTCACTTGGGCCTGGCCGCTAAGAAGCTCGGCTGGCGCGTATCAACTCCTGTCTTTGACGGCGCGGTAGAAAGTGATGTTGTTGAAGCGTTTAAACTGGCCGGCATCGATGATGACGGTAAAACTATTCTCTATGACGGACGTACCGGCGAGCCTTTTGAGAACAGGATTACAGTGGGCATCATGTACTATCTTAAGCTCTTGCATCTGGTTGATGATAAGATCCATGCCCGTTCGATCGGGCCGTACTCACTGGTTACGCAACAGCCGCTGGGCGGCAAAGCTCAGTTCGGCGGTCAAAGATTCGGGGAGATGGAGGTCTGGGCACTGGAGGCCTATGGCGCGGCTTACACATTGCAGGAGATTCTGACAGTCAAGTCAGACGATATCCAGGGTCGGACCAAGACCTATGAGGCTATTGTCAAGGGAGAAAATATCCCTGAACCCGGAGTTCCGGAAGCATTTAAAGTCCTGGTCAAGGAACTTCAGTCTCTGGCACTGGATGTTAGAATTATCGATGAAAAGAATGAACTGGTAGAAATCAAAGACGTCTCCGGTGAAGAGCAGGAGACTGCCGCCAGTGTCATTAAGGATCTGACTGATCTGCTGGGGG
>JGI24710J26742_10000481_pt1 | contig 36948 bp, 30 predicted proteins | sample BioPla2DNA2_FD_26742 | JGI IMG/M metagenome (IMG submission 26742)
GGCTCAATAGGAATTATAGGAATAGCCCTAATATTATCTCTTTCAACTGGTGTTAACAATTATATTGATAAGATACAAAGAGATACTATGGTTTCATACCCAATTACTATTGAAGCCCAGTCCTTTGATTTTGCCAGTATGATGATTGCAGGAAGAGAACATGTAACCGGTGAGAGAGACCATGATTTAGATGCCATTTATTCTAATTCCTTTGACTTGGATATGGCAAGTAAAACAACTAGCAGTATCAAGAAAAACAATTTATCACCATTGAAGGATTATTTGGATGATAAGAATAATGACATTCATCAATATATTGGTGAAAATGGTATAGTATACTCCTATGATGTTTCCTTTGACACATATGCTTATGATCCGAATGATGAGCTTATCAATACAGATGGAAGTGATTTCATCTATAGTGGCTTAAATGGAATGAATGGTGATATGTCTATGGGAATGGGTATGCAGATGAATAATAGTAACTTTGCAGAGCTCTTACCCGGTTCAGGTGATTTGCTAATAAGTTCAGCTGTAACAGAAAACTACGAGCTTCTACATGGAAGCTGGCCTAAGAAGTACAATGAGTTAGTATTGGTGCTTGATAAAAACAATGAGGTTCCTTTATCTGTCTTATATGAGCTTGGTGTATTACCTGCAAATGAGTATAAAGAGATATTAAGTGAAATTGAATCAGGTGAAGAAATAGAGTTGGGATCCTATAATTGGACCTATGAGGAGTTCATTAATCAGACCTTTTATATGGTTTTTGCCAGTGATTATTATGTGGAAAATGATAAAGGACTATACGACTATATTGCAGATGATAGAGATAGGCTGACAGACCTTATCGATAATGCAGAGGAACTTAAAATTGTTGGAATTATTCGGCCATTTGAAGATGCCTCTTATACTTCTATTTTTAGGAACATCGGATATACTAAAGCCCTGACAGATTATATAATTGAACATACCAATAACAGCCCGGTCGTAAAAGCGCAAGAAGCAAATCCTGACATTAATGTGATAAATGGTATGGCCTTTGAGCCTAAGGATGACAAGGCCAAGATAGAAGATACAATTGAATATTTTTCAGGACTTGGGATAAGTGAAAAAGCTAAGCTTGCAAAAGAAATCGTGCAAGTGATGTATATAAATGACCCAGACAGTGCTGAAATGGTACTTTCTATGGGCGAGACAGAACTAGCAGCTATATTAGATGAATATCTAAAGGAACCTGATGATAATACTTTGCTGGCCATGTATGATTACTACATTTCAACAGGATCCTATGAGGATAATTTGAAAAGCTTTGGGTATGTTAGCCTTGATGTGCCTTCAGCTATAAGCCTTTACGCGGACAATTTTGAAGACAAGGAAGCTATTACAGACCAAATCGAAAAATATAATAGTACAGCTAGTGCAGAGAATCAAATTAGCTATACTGATTATGTGGGTTTATTGATGTCTTCCGTAACCACAATTGTTAATGTTATATCTTATGTGTTGATAGCCTTTGTGGCAGTGTCGCTCATAGTTTCCTCTATCATGATTGGTATCATAACATTTATATCTGTTTTGGAGCGAACAAAGGAAATTGGTATTCTTCGTGCAATTGGAGCGTCTAAGAGAAATATTTCGCAGGTATTTAATGCGGAAACATTTATTGTTGGTATATTTGCTGGTATAATTGGTGTAGGCATTACACTACTCCTGTTGATACCAATCAATGCAATCATTCATGCGGTGGCAAATACAACTGATATAAGTGCCTCTCTACCCGCCTGGAGTGCCTTAATCTTAGTAGTTTTAAGTGTCATCCTAACTCTAGTTGCTGGTCTTATACCTTCAAGGAAGGCTGCTAAGAAAGACCCTGTGGAAGCACTTAGGACTGAGTAGGTCAGGAGACGAAATCTCCGCACAAAAAAGAAGCTATAAGGAAGAATAGACATACTCNTAAAATATTAATTATATGGAGGTCAATATGGATTTTAAAGATTTCAAATGGACAGTTGATACAAAATATGAGGAAAAGGATAATGGCATAATAGCTTATGCACCAGCAGACACAGATTATTTTGTAAATCCCGTTGATGGTCAGGTTAAAGCCAATGCTCCGTTTTTTTATAAAGAGGTAGAGGGGGATTTTATTCTAAGAGCAAGAGTTAGCCATGATTTTGTTTCTACCTATGATGCCTGTGTATTACTTGCCTTAGAGCATGATAAGCTTTGGGCTAAGGCATGCTTTGAATTCACGGATTTTGGTACTAATGCAGTTGTTACTGTAATGACCAATGAGAAATCAGATGATGCCAATGGTATTAATGTGGATACCAATGAGATATGGCTTCAGATGGCCCGTAAGGACAATGTATTTGCTATTCATTATTCACTTGATGGTAAGGAGTTTATCATGTCAAGACTTGCCCATCTTCCTATGAAGAAAAGAATTAAAGTTGGGTTAGAGGCACAATCACCTACTGGAAATGGCGGTATGAGAAAGTTCGCAGATGTATCATTAGAGCTTAGAAGCCCGTTTGATATTCGAAAAGGGGTATAGGATAGATTGTATTTATGTTATAATAAGGACACTATATTATTACCAAGGAAAGTTCTTGATATATGTATAGAGAAACTCACCAGAGGTACGGTTAAGGAGGAATAAAGATGGATGTGATTTTCACCAGAAGAAGTGTACGAAGATATAAGAAACAAGTAGTGGAGCAGGAAAAGATCGAAAAACTCCTAAANGCTGGCATGCAGGCTCCTTCTGCCGCGAATCAACAACCTTGGGAATTTATAGTGGTCCAAAAGCAAGAGAANCTTGATAAACTTGCCGGTATAAGTGCATATTCAAAGATGGTAGCAGATGCTCCATTAGCTATAGTGTTAGTTGGCAATGAAGATAGAATGAGACTACAGCTCCATTGGGAGCAGGATATGGCTGCGGCTACTCAGAACATCCTATTAGAAGCTGCTCATCTAGGGCTAGGAGCTGTATGGCTCGGAGTTGCACCTATAAAGGAACGGATGGATTATATCAGCGAGCTATATGGACTAAAGAAGAGACTTAAACCCTTCTGTGTTATTTCTATAGGATATCCAGAGGAGGGCCAGGAGAACAAGTTTGTAGATCGATACGATCCAAACAGAGTTCATTACGAAACATATTAAACGGTATCATTAAACGGTACCGGGTACCAAATAAGTTGGTACCTGGTACCGTTTTAAGTTTTTAGCTTTTCATTATATTACCCAGAAGTTTTATGTCTGCCTTCTGTCCGCTATAGAGAACAAGTCCCTTATATAACTTAGCAGATAGTATAATGGTTATTAGTGTAAATAATGTCAGCGCAAGTAAGGAGATTAGTCCTTCACCTAGTCCTATTGCTCCTGTGATTAAATCTGAAGGGACGCAAAAGGGAGCTGTAAAGGGAATATATCTGGCGACTGCTAAGATTTTGTAATTGCCTGCTATAGGTGCAAAGTAGCAGAGCAGCCAGCTGATTATTACCGGAAGCTGGAATAGCCCCTGGGTTGAAGCCACATCCTCGGGTTTAGAAACCATACAGCCTGTAAGGGCAGCCAACACACAGTAGAAGAGGAAGCCTATTCCAAAAAATAGGATAGCCAATAACACTGCGGAGAGTGTCATGCCAGTTTCACCGATATTATCCTTTATAAAATTAATAAATGTGATAACTGAGTTCTCATAGCCGGGATACATCTGATGTGCAATAGCATTACCACCATATAATCCGATAATTGCTGCCAATATCCAGCTTGTGAATTGTAAGATGGCAAGGGCAGTGGCAGCCAATACCTTACCCGTAATCATAGCGTATGGGTGGATGGAGGTTAGTAGAGTCTCCATAAGCTTGGAGGTCTTTTCCGTTGAAACTGATTTACTAACAACCTGNCCATAAAATAGAAGCATAAAATACATCATAAAGCTAAATATCATTGGAGTAAGAAGTTTTATAACCATAACAGCTACATTTGTGCTTTCTCCGAATTCAGAATAAGTAGTGATAACAGGAGTAAATACAGCAGCTAGCTCCTCATTGCTTAAATTAGCCTGCATAATTTTATTTCCCTCAAAAGAGGAGGTCATCTCTACCAATAGGCGTTCCACTTCTGTGGAGGCTACAATAGAATTGTGAGGTATTAAGGCTTCTAGCTCAAAGCTACTATCATTTCTTGTTATCATTACAGCTATTGTACTATCTGAATCCTTAGCGGCGTAATCCGCAAGATCTGCCTTTGTCATTATATCTAAATAAACATATTCAATATGACTAAAGTGCCCATTGGCAAGGTTAGGATTTGAGGCTTTATAGTCTATAGGATCCAGACCACTTGTATCTAACACAAGAACTTTATTGATGGAGGATATACTCTCTATATCTACCTGCCCAATCCCTTGTTTCTCATCTTCCTTGTCAGGCTTAGCCACAATTATATTCAATAAAATCATTACCCCTATAATTAAAACAGCAATAAGGGCGGTTACAATTTTAAAAGATTTTTTAATGGACTGGCGAAAGCTAAAGTTAAATACTGTCCCCCATCCCCTGAACTTATTTTTCATTTATAGTTAACCTCCTATATCTGTACCGGGTACATTCTTTTCATCGGTACCATCATGCATCTGTACCTTTGTATCGGTACCAGGTACCAACTTCATTTGTATCGGTACCAGGTACCAACTAAAGTAATACCTAGGGCTGGTACCTGGTACCGTAATTGATGGTAGCGTAATTGATGGTACCGTAAATTATACTGACTTCGATATCTGAAATAACTGTTTTAATTTGATTGTATTCCCATTATGAAGTATGAGTGTCTCATATATTTTTGCCACAAATCTAAATAGTAAGATTATTAATACCAGTTCTAGTGCAATCGCTAAAGCTACTATTGGGAGACTTGCATTTCCTACTAGGATTGCTCCCGGCAAAACAAAGGGAGATGATAAGGGGAAGAGAAATGCAAATACCACAAAGGCATTTGTGCCTGCACCTATCAGTGTGTTAGCAGCTCCCAGACCGATATATACACCTACCAAGCTTACCATTGTAAATATAGTAAGACCTTCGTTAATTTCCTCAAGTCTACTGACAGTAGCTCCTGCGATACCTGCCAGCACTGCATAGAATAATAAGCCTAGAAAAACTAATAGTATGCAGAGAATTATGTTGACTATGTTTATATTGTTAAATAAGTCGCTAGGTAACAGCTGTGACAGTAGACTTTTATCCTTATATGAAAATGAAGCTGAAATCATATTTGATATAAATAGGGCTGCTACCATGGATAGCATTTGTATCATGGCTGCAGTCAGCATGGCTAATACCTTACCTATCATAAGGGCAAGGGGCTTAACTGTAATTAAAAGATACTCAACAACCCGGGTGGACTTTTCTGAAGCTATGGAAGTGGCAACCTGGGTTCCAGTAAGCATGGTTGTCATCATAACAAAGAATAGTATTCCATAGACAAACCAATACTCACTAGAGCTTATGGAGGTATCTTCTTCTAATATTTCTGCTCCGTTTATATCTGTCATAGTGACTTTTGATAGGACAGGAGTCTGTAGCAGTGCTAGCTGTTCACGGCTAATTCCTAGATACTCCATACGAGTATTGGTAAAGTCTGTTAAAAGCGCATCGCCAAGCCTTTGTAAATGAGACCTCTTGATAGGGCCCTCCTTGACCATGGATAAATGAAGATTATAAGAGCCGTTTTCTTCTGATATATCTAAGATAGCAGATGCATTCTCTTTATCAGTGATATGCTCTACCAATGTATCATAATCCATAATCATGGGTTCAAATGTAATATGCTTAAAGGATGTGATATTATTTATATCACTAAATTCTATATCTGTAAGAGAAGTCATATTATTTACATAAACTTTATCTATGGGGCTGGGTGAATTCTCGTCCTCTGTATTAGCAAAAAGTAGTTTACTGGCTATTGGCATAGAAACCAGCACTATCATTACTAAGATGATGTAGGAGATCAGATATGTTTTGCTTTTCAGCACCTGTTTTAATGTAAATGAATAGATATGCTTCCATCCAGTAATATTACTCTTCATCTTGATCAACTCCCACCTTTTCAACGAATATTTCATGTAATGATGGTTCCCTTAACTCGAATTTAATAATCGTAATATTATCACTTATGAGCCGAGTCAAAAATTCCATAGCTTGATTCTCGCCCTGAACCCTAAGATGATATTCACTGGGAGTCTTATTTATAATCTGTAGGTTAAAGGAAGTTATGTAGGACGCAATGTCCTGTTCGCACTTTACAAGAAGGTTGACCCGGCCGTAGCTCTTTTTAATCTCTGCCAGGTTACCCTGTAGTTTCACCTTTCCTCGGTCAAGTATAGTAATATCTGAGCAAAATTCTTCAATGGTAGGCATCTGATGGCTAGACATGATTAAGTATTTGTTCTTATTAATCTCCTCCCTAATAATTGATTTAAATAAGTCTGTATTAAGGGGGTCAAGACCACTAAAGGGCTCGTCTATTATTAATAGCTCAGGATCGGACAAAAGAGCAACCATAAGCTGTATCTTTTGTTGATTTCCTTTTGAGAGCTGATCGGCCTGATTAGATTTAGAAGATTTTCTACCTTTGCCCTTTGGAGGAAATACATATTCATTGACATCAAGACGGTCTGACCAGTACTTAATTCTTTCCAATGCAGTATGCTTATCCACATTTCTTAGCTTTGCAAAATACATTAGCTGATCCATTAAGCTGTATTTGGGATATAGACCCCTCTCTTCTGCAAGATACCCAACATTAGTATTTACCACGTCAATTGGGCTTCCATTCCATAGGACCTCTCCGCTGTTTTTGGCCAGCATGCCTAGAATGATTCTTATAGAAGTTGTTTTTCCCGCTCCGTTTGTTCCCAGTAAAGCATAGACACCGGGTTCCTTCATCTCAAAGCTGAGATTATCGACGACTAACTTATCGCCATATTTTTTTGTTATGTTTTTAACACTTAAAGACATAATAACCCTCTTTCCACTCTATTATCTAAATACTACAGAGTTTATTAAAGTATGTTTAGCAAGCAAAAGCTTGATTAGATAGNTTAGAGAGTTTCGTAAGCGAAACTCTCTAAGCTTATTGGGAATAAGTATACCACTTTTTTTATACCATGAAAAGGAAAAATATATAAAATNATATATATTANATCTTTTTTATTGCAAATACCATTCCGCTCATTGGATAAATCCATTTATTTGTTACAATAACATTATACATGCCATGGTCCTTTTCTAAGGCATTTCCAATTGAGGATTCAATACTGTCGCTGAAAAACGAATACATCTCTACCTTCATCTTATCTGGCTGGTAACTTAATTGAATCTTAGGAGAGTATGTAGGATCACTAAGTGCTACTTGGAACTCACTATTCCAGAGCTGTACCATATGAAATAGAATTCTTACTGAATGGCACTCCTTATTAAGCAGGTGGTTAGAATGGAATAGAACCTTAATACCTAATTCATCTGCGGTTATCTTAAGGATTTCTGCCGGCTCATTATCGATTTTTATTTTAAGTTTTATAAAGGAATTAAAAAAGTCATTTAATTCTTGCGGAGATAAAGCAATTATTTTATCCAAGTCCTCTTGCTTTATTTTAAGATTTTCTCTAAATATATAAGGAATTTGCTCTTCACATCCTGGCTTTTCTTTACCAGTTCTTAGTGCATAGTCTAGGTTTTCATTATCAAAGAAAAATCCGGCATAGAAGTTGCTAGGTAAGTCTTCTACTGATTCATCATTAAGATAATATATATTATATTGTAGGGTTTCTGCTAAATAGAAGTAATCCTCAGGATTAAAAATATCATTTTTAGGAATATCATGTAATAGCTGAATGTTATAATCAAAGTAGCTTCGGATATTATATGTAGCTTCAGCTGTTAGGTATGGGTCTAAGGCCCCTTGTACCATAGCACAGGCTCTTTTATCAACCAGTGAGGAAATTGTAGAATTAATAAATCCCTGCCTTTGTTCTTTCGTAAATAATGCAATGGTCTCCGGATCGCTCATTAGGGTTTCAGTAATTTGCTCTGACATCTCGATAGCTGATATATCCTGTGTGAGCTTTTCATAGGCAAAATTAAATATAAGAAGTGGTGGTAATATACCCAGTATATTAGCTGTAATATCATCTAATAAATCATTGAAGCTTAATCCCCATACAAAAACTTTCAAAAGTAATAATATAATCCATACAAGAATAGTGCCAATTATTAAAATGCCCATCATTCTTTTCTTATTCTTTTTTATACTTTAGCTTGTTGTTATGGTGAAATTCAGATTTATTTTTCATATTTCAGCTCCTCTTTCGTAAATAATCCTGTATATAAAGTATTGGTTTTATTATAATAAGCCCAAAATTTATCTCCATAATCATAATGCCACCATTCTGATGGCAGGTTGGTGAATCCTGCTTTTGTCATTGAGTTATATAACATTCTTCGATTATATATAATATCTTTCTCTTTTGTGTTCTCAAAGTAAGCAGTATGAGTTTTATCCGTAAATTCATCAAATGCCGTTCCCATATCTAATTCATTGCCATTGGGATCAACTATTGTTAAATCAATAGCGCCTCCAGTAGTATGCACAGGAGGATTAGTTCTTTCATGGACCGGTGGTGATATAAAACCAGACAAAAACTCCTCACGTTCATCTTCTGATAGAGACTCTAAATCATATTTTTCAGCGAGAAGAGATGTGTAGTTTTCGTATAATTCCTCCTGTAATTTTATAGGACGCCAGGTATCATATATCTTATATTTATATCCCTTAGGTAAAAGTCCCTGTGCGATTATTAACCTCTCCAGTACTTCCTCTCGGACAAAACAGGTCTTAACAGCATTCTTGAACTTCATCTTAGGGTATTGTAAATCTATATCAAATCCCATATTCTCATTAATGGACACTATTTTAGAACTAATAAAACCGTTATTAGTCCATTTCTTAGGTAATTCTAACTTTCTAATAGGATTTTCCAATATGGTTTTATTTTGCATTTTTAAATCCCTTAAATCCACCCTTTGACTGCATACTTAAAATATTGGTATCAAATGAAAATGTGATGTTTTCCTCTTCCCGCTTTCTTTTTAAGGCCAGATCAATTAGTCTATTAAGCAGCTCTTTATATGGCATGCCAATTGGTTCCCATAGATAGAATGCTAATGAACCGGGTATGGTATTAATCTCATTAAAATATAAGCTACCATTATCTTCATCTATCATGAAATCAATTCTAGCCACACCGTTACAGCCAAGCTGTTTAAAGGCCTCTACAGCCATGGAGCGAATTTTTTCTCTCATCTCCACTGTTAAATCTGCAGGTAACTTTCTTTGAACGCTGGCCATTCCTTTAGAACCGCCTTTAGCATTACTGAGATATTTATCTTCATAGCTTAATATTTCATCCTTATGTAGAGGCTCTTCACATTCAGATGCTATAGCTTCATTGACATCTCCTAGGACTGCACAATTTATTTCTCTTAAGTTCTTAATTCCGTGCTCTACAAGAACCTTATTTGCATAAAGAAAGGCATCATCTATTGCAGACAATAGTTCATTTTTATCATTGGCTAGACCTATACCAACGCTGGAACCCAAGTTAATAGGTTTAACTATAACAGGGTATCCTAGCTCTTTTTCAATATTTTCTATCATCTGATTAATGTTCTTATAATCAGCTGTTGTATAATGGAGACAATCAAGTACAGGAATGTTATTATCCTTCAGCACTGTCTTCATAATATATTTATCCATGCCTATAGCTGATGCGGTTACATCACATCCTACAAATGGAAGACCTAATAGTTTTAGAAAGCCTTGCAGGGTGCCGTCCTCAACATTAGTACCATGAACTATGGGAAAGGCAACATCAATCTTAATCTCTCTAGGTTTCTTAAACAATTTGAATGGAAAGGATAAAAGTTTCACATGACCATCTTCATTGACCATAATAACCCGTTGACTTTCCTTCAATAGATTATCTATATTTTTATAGGCATTAATGTCCCCAATGTTATCCCCTATATACATCTCATTTTGCTTAGTTATATATATAGGAAGAATATCATATCTATCTGTATCCATATTGGCAATTGCCTGTATTCCTGAAATTATTGAAACCTCATGTTCTACGCTTTTGCCTCCAAACATCACTGCGACTTTTATCTTCATAACTGATCTCCTCTCAATAATTATCTGGCAAATCATTTTCTAATAAAATATACTTATGCTTATCCGTTTTGATATCATAAGCATGCTTAATTGCATCATCAAATATATCCGTAACATAAAGCTTTGATTTATCAAAGCCTTCGCTTATTAAACCATNATAAATAGCTTCAGTCTGCTTCTTTCCGACAAGTATTACATAATCGCATCTTGTAGAAGCCTGCCTGCCAAATTCCCTATTGTAATAATCCTCTTGGCTACCCAACTCAACCATCCCTGGTGTTATAAGAATTCTAAGACCATCAAACAGTGATAGGGTATCAAGAGCTGCTTTAGAACCTGCAGGGTTAGAATTATAGGCGTCATCTATTATAGTTAGATTACCACCTTTCTCAATTAGCTGCAGTCTATGTTCTACTGGCTGTAATCTTCTAACTGGTATAGTAAGGTCCTCTAGAGGAATTCCAAGTGAGTTAGACACAGCTATAGCTGCGACTATATTAACTACATTATGGCGCCCTAAAAGCTTGGTATTAAACTGAGCCTTCTCTTTATTCGATGTAATAACAGTAAATTCCGTTCCTTTTGATGACACCTTAATATCAAGGACTTGGTAACCGGCTTGTGGATTATCGGTACTATAGTAAATAGGGTTATTTAGGCCTTCTTTTCCAAGGATATATTCATTATCCCCGTTTAAAAATATGAGGCCATTATTAGGAAGTGCGTCTGCAAGTTCAAATTTTGTCTTAATAATATTGTCTATAGACTTGAAGGATTCTAAATGTTGGGGGCCAATTGATGTAATAATCCCATGGGTGGGATTAACAATATCGCATAGTTCCTTAATATCGCCAACATTTCTTGCTCCCATCTCACATACAAAGATATCATGGATAGGCTTAAGCTCTGACCTTATGGTTTTAACAACACCCATTGGTGTATTATAGCTTTCTGGGGTAATAAGTACATTATATTTTGCTTGTAAAAGGGTTGATAGAAAATACTTAACGCTGGTCTTGCCATAGCTTCCTGTTATGCCAATAACAAGTAGCTTAGGGCTCTGCTTTAGCATTCTTTTTGCATCCTTAATATAGTGGTTATTTATTGCCTTTTCGATTGGCTTATTAATTATATTAGCTAAGATAACTAATAATGGTTCAAATAAGCAAATCAAGGAGGCTGCCAAGACAGCCATCTGCAGGTAATTGTTCCATCCATATATAGGGCTAGCCAGTAATAATAATCCTAATATTAAGCTGGCAAAGATTGAGTTTGTAGCAATTAGTCTCTTAACCCTAGGTGTGTAGACTAACTTTTTCTTTACTTTGGCTCTACTTAAGGAGTAATAATATGAAAAAACTATAAGAGTTCCTATTATAAGTAGAAATACAACAGCTAAAATAGGCCATACTACCATCAGAATTGTGCTAAATAAGTGGATAATAAGAATACTTTGCTTTCCCTTATTTTGCTGTAGCCAGGTAAAATGTACATTGTTTTTATAACCGTTAAGCTGAAACATATGTAAATTATACTTAAGTTCATAAATAAAGGTTAATATAAAAACCATAAGACCTACTATATATAAATAATCAATAATCTCCATTTTTAAACTCCGTTTCTGTGTTTTGTTTAGCTTATACTAAAATATGATTTCATAACCTTATCAAATATATAGGGTTGGTCTATAAAAGAAAAATGTCCTGCACCCTTTAATACAACTAACCCAGCCTTAGGTATGGCTTTCTCCATAATATGAGCATCTGAAATAGGAGTAGCCGTATCCTGGTCCCCCCAAATCAGAAGAGTATCCACCCTTATCTTATCTAAGTGGTCAGTTAGGTCCTCATTCACGGCCTTTACTAGGCATTGCCTCATAAGGGGTGAAGCATTTCGATAGTCTGCAGAGCCTTGCTTGCTTTTCCAATTATCAATAGCCTCAGAGAAGAAGGCTTGAAGAAGCTTGCTATTGGCCAATTTCTTTACTATCTTATATATTCTAATCTTAGCCTTCTGCTTTATTGATCTTTTAGGAAGAATTCCTGCACTGTCTATCAATACGATTTTATCTATCTTAATTGATAGATCTTTCCTACTGGCAAGTTTAATTATAACCCTTCCACCATAGGAATGGCCTATAAATGAAGTCTCTTTTATGTTTATTTTATCTAAAAATTTTAGCACAAAGTTAGCGTAATCATTTACTTCCCAAGCTTCTCTTGGTTCATCACTATGTCCAAAGCCCGGAAAATCCAGTTGAATCACCTTGTAATGTGAATTTATAGAATTGGCAATAGGGTCATACATATCCAAGGAGGTTCCCCAGCCCTGTAGTATGACTACAGCTTTTCCTTGACCTGAAATTTTGTAATTTATCTTATAATTATCAATTATTATTTCCATATAAAATCCTCTATTATATAATCTACTTTCAGTCATCAGTATAACTCAATCTATGTTCTAAGTAAAGGAACTTCCTTAACTATATTATATAGAATTATATAAATGTTACCAGAGATTTGCATACTATTTACACAAGGTTTTTGAATAAATAAATGGAGAGGAAAATAGTATGATTCTTATAATTAAATAAGAAAATGGCATACTAATAGGGTAGATAGATAAAGGAGGCCTTGATTGTCAAATAAAATGAAAAGTACAAGAAACCATAAGAAGGAAGATGGGAAATTCCATTCAAAGCATATAAAGCATGATCCTCAAGCAGAGAGTGCTAGAGCGGTATTTGGACTACATGAAGATAATCCTAAGGAAAAGAGGAGTGACACAAGCAGATAAGGTCTTGGGTTACTAACTTAATAATGAAGGGGCTCTTGTGAAATGGTTCCAGTACAAGAGCCTTTTTATTCATCCTTTACATCACTACAGTTGCTCTTTAATCCATTATAATTTGATATATTCTTGCAGTCATACTTTTCAATAGGTTCAGGTCCCCGTACTATGGTCCTGTCTATTCGCATTATGCCCTCATCATTGGCCTTTACTCTCCAGTCTACCATCTGAATAGTATCATTTATGATTTCAATTCCCGGAATCCCTCTAGTATTGATACAACACCCGGTATTAAAGTAGGGAAGTTCATCTTTCTTTGGAAACTTGGTTCGGTGAGTGTGTCCACATATAAGCATAATTTTATGCTTCTTAATCCACTTATTATAGTTTTTCTCAACCTTGTGTCTTTTGTAAAGATTCCGAGCCGGACTAGCAGGGTTCTCAAATCCGACTATATGAAGAAAACGCCAAAAGTAACGTAGTAGTACCATGGAAATAAACCAGAGCTGATCATTAATAAAATCGCCCTGGTGTCCATGGACTATAAGAATTTCCTGCTTTGTTACCCTATGCTTTAGTATTAGGGCTTCCATGGGCTCTATTCCATGAAATAAATCAACTCTTTTTTGATTATACTCATCATAAAACTGATATAAATTTTTCTCAACATATTTTTTATCTCTTAAATATATATTGTGATTTCCATAAATCATTCTAAGTCTACCCTTATCATAGAACTTTTTTATTGCTATAAAGATGTCCTTATGGGCCAGCCTTATATGGTTAAAATTCTTATGTTCCCATAGCTCATCACCATCCCCCGCCTCAATATATATATAGCCTTGGTTGTTATAATAGTTTAGAACATGGAGAAAAATCGCTTGATTACGAGCAAACTCATCGGACACACTATCATCACCACGATGAGTGTCACCTAATATAATATACTTTGAGTTTATATCAAAATATTCTACTCTTGCTTCCTTATAGGCCTTGGTTAATCTCTTTTCTGTGTTCATAGTATTTATCCTTATTTTTTTATTATGTTATGCAAATATAATAAGCTTATTCATGTACTNATGGATTGACTTTACATTTAAGGAATAGTAGATTCTTATATATTGATCATATCTTATATAAGCCCAATATAATCTATAGCAAGTATCAGTTATCCATTAAAATGAGAAAGATAAGTAAATAGAAAGGTGTTAGTATGGTTATAGGAACTATTAAACTAAAAATATTTGCTCCCTGGGTACATTCATTAAAGGAAAAGCGAATGGTAGTTAAAAGCCTATGCGCCAGGATAAAAAACAAATTCAATGTATCCATAGCGGAGGTAGAGGACCAGGATATACATCAGAGCATAGTGCTTGGTGTTGCCTGTGTGACTACCGATAATGCCCACGCAGATCAGATACTAGATAAGGTAATCAGATTTATTGAAGCCAATACAGAGGGAGAAATCATTCACCTAGAGCGTGAAAACCTTTATTGACATGTATTGGAAGAAGGGCTACAATAAGTAAAAGTTTTGGAACAATAGAAGAATAAGCAAGGTACAAGTAGGCTGGAGCCTACATGAATATTAATTGATGGGAGAGGAGTAGACTTTATGCAGATAGCATCTTTATTCCAGAAGGACAGGACTGTACTTTCTCTTGAGATTTTTCCTCCTAAGAAAACCAGTCCAATTGAGACTATATATAAAACACTAGATAATCTTAAGAATATTGAGCCTGATTTTATAAGCGTCACATATGGAGCAGGAGGAAATGCTGGGGATACATCCACAGCTGATATTTCAGAATATATTTTACACAAGTATGGGATTTTACCCTTAGCCCATTTGACCTGTGTTAATTATACTAGGCAGGAGATAGGTCAGATATTAGACATTCTTAAAAAGAAGGAGATAAAGAATGTACTTGCATTAAGGGGAGATATAAATCCCAATTTTACACCTAAAAAAGAGTTCAGCTATGCCAGCGAACTGGTGGAATATATAAATGCAAGGGGAGACTTTTATATATCCGGGGCATGTTATCCAGAAGGACATGTAGATGCAGAGAGTATAGATAAGGATATTGAGAATTTAAAATATAAGGTAGATGCTGGGGCGCAGCACTTGATAACTCAGGTATTTTTTGATAATGCACATTTTTATAGTTTTTTGGAGAAAGCAAGGCGGGCTAATATTAGAGTTCCAATTCAAGCTGGTATTATGCCAGTAATTAATAAGGCGCAGATTGAAAGGATGGTAACTTTATGCGGTGCAAGCCTTCCCTCTAAGTTTACTAAGATGATGCAACGATTTGAACATTCGCCGGAAGCTATAAAGGAAGCAGGCATAGCTTATGCCGTAGACCAGATAGTGGATTTAGTCTCACAGGGTGTAGATGGAATTCATCTTTATACTATGAATAATCCCTATGTTGCCAGAAAAATTAATGAGAGCATTAAGGGAATTATAAATGCATAGCCATACTTTCCCATTTTATTTATTTGTCTGACATTATTATAGCTTAACTGACAAATTACATTGCACTATCCTGTAATTTATCTTAAAATATAAATGAGGAATATAATAGGTTCTGAATTATAAACAGGGGTGAAATGTATGGTAGAGATAAGAGAGGTAATAACAAAAAGAGACAGACGAATTTTCGCTGCTTTTCATGCGTATATGTATAAGGATGTACCACAGGCCATACCGGATCTTGTGTCAGATGAATACAATAATTTTCTTCCTAGTAAGAACCCGGCATTTGACTATTGTAGAGCTAAGCAGTTTTTAGCTTATAAGGACGGAAGGTGTGTAGGTAGAATAGCAGGTATAATCAACGATGCAGCAAATGCTAAGTGGGAGACAGAGCGAATACGTTTTACTAGGGTGGATTTTATTGACGATCTAGAGGTATCAGAGGCACTATTTAAGGCAGTAGAAGATTGGGGAAGAGCTGAGGGCTTGAGCCAGATTCATGGGCCTATTGGCTTTTGCGATATGGACCAGGAGGGAATGCTTGTTGAAGGTTTTGATACGGTGGGTATGTTTATTACTATTTATAACCATCCCTACTATATCAAACATTTGGAGAGCCATGGCTTCGTAAAAGATATTGATTGGGTTGAATATATAGTAAAGATGCCAGAGAAGCCTGATCCAAAAATAAATGAGCTATCAAAGCTTGTTTTAAAAAGATATAAACTGAAGCTGGTAGAGCCGAAATCAAGAAAGGAAATAAGGCCCTATATTCCAAAGACATTTCGTCTCCTTAATATATGCTATAAGGAATTATATGGAACAGTAGAATTAAGTCATGCACAGATTATGAAATATTATAATCAATTTATATTGTTGATAAATCCTGAATATATAAAGTTTATTGAGGATGAAGAAGGCGAGTTGGTAGGGTTTGGGCTTGCGGTTCCATCAATGAACCGAGCCGTAAAGAAGAGTAATGGACGACTTTTCCCCTTTGGCTGGTATAGAATATTAAGGGCTCCTTATCAGAAGGCAGAGGTATTAGACCTATATCTTGTCGGTGTAATTCCGAAGATGCAGAACAAGGGCTTAACTGCGATCTTATTAAATTCCATGACTGAATCTGCTAGAAGAAACAATATTAAATATGCAGAGACAGGTCCAGAGTTAGAGACGAACACCCAAGTACAGGCGNTGTGGAAGCATTATGAAACTAANCAACATAAGCGGAGACGTTGCTGGNTAAAGGACCTATAGACTACATAGAAGAACATATAGACTATATTGAAGAACATATAAACTATAATAACGGGTATAAGATAGGGAGCACAGTTATGATAAGTGCTCCCTTTAATAATTATTTAAGGTGTAATTAATATTGTAAAAGTATAGCTACAAATGCAATAACCACTATAGCAAGTATAAGTTTTGAAAAGAACCTTCGTGACCAAAGCATCTGTCTCGAGGGTTCTAGGTCGTTTATATTATCAAAAACAAAAATATAGCGAAGTTTATGAAGCTCCCAGGTTAGTTCAGGATATCTTAGGCTCACGGATGTTGAGACTGCTAGTATTATAAGGATAATTCCTAGTCCAAACAAATGGTTTTCCCGGTAATATTCTGATCTGATTATCATAAGAAGCAGATGAAGAGTCGAGAAAATAAGTAATAGGATTATTGTTATCCTATCTAATTTGGAGACATAAAAATAATCTACCTTATTAGAGAGAGTATTTATGTTTTCCCTAATAACTGCTGTCTCCTTTTTCTCCTCCTCATCGGTTAAGGGTGGGCCAAGCCGCTCATTACAGTCAATGCAATAAAATCGTTTATTATTCTGGATAGCACCACATTTCCCGCACTTCTTCATTTACATTCTCTCCTTATCCTAACCTCGATTATCATGATAATATATCAAGTAAGCTTTATAATGAATATATGGGCTTAAGTATACTTCTAATTACTATTATATATATTATAAAATAAAAAGTCCTTAGACGATTCTTAGAGAAGTATTAGATTATTTTTTTAATAAGGAGTTAAATCCAGAGCTGTATTTCATGGATCCATCATGGAAAACCCATAAGGCTTCTGTATTCTCTAGGCCTTCGATAAGAGTCAAGCCCTCTTCATAGGGCATATTATAGATTGCGGTTGACAACAGATCGGCCATTCCAGAATCCTCGCAGATTATAGATACAGCAGTAAAATATTCTGAGGGCATAAGGGTATAGGGATCGATAATATGATGATACTCTTTTCCCTCTACTGTATAGTATCTTTCATAATCTCCGCTAGCTACCAAGGATAAATCTTTTAAGGCAAGGGTAAAAAGACTATGTTGTTCGGATTCCTTATCAGGGTTTTGAATACCCACATACCAAGGGGCTTTTTCTTTGTCTTTTCCTCCAACTGCGCGGACATTACCTCCCACGCTGAATAGGAAGTCAGTATATCCTCTTTCAATTGCCGCCTTTGTTACCTGCTCAGTAGCATAGCCTTTAGCTATGGCACCAACATCCAAACGCATATGGCTGTCTGCCAAGAAGACTGTTGAATTTGTCTCGTCTATTATAAGGTTTTCAATATTTGCATGTTTGCTAGCCTCTTCTAATAGTTCCATAGGTGGAAGAGTGGCATTTAAAGGATCATCGATTCCCAATGTACGGTATTCGTGCCATATTTCAAGAACCGACCCCATAGCTATATTAACTGTACCAGCTGAGAATTCATAAGCACTAATAGAGTATTTTAGGAGGTCTATTAGTTTTTGGTCTACCTTTATAGGCTCCTTACCGGCATTCTCATTAATTGTTTTTATATTATTTATTCCTTCGTAGGAGTTATACTTATCATAGAGCTGATGATAAATTTCAAGCTCATCATGAATGAAGTTGGCAAAGTCACGAAATTCATCCTCGCTCTTAGTATATGCTACTAGCTCAGTAATTGTATCGAACAAGAAGAGGAAGCTACCCTGGTGTCTCTCTAGTGCTCTATTACAAGCAGAAGTAGATAGTATTATTATTGCTAAAAGTATAGTTAATGCGGTTCTTTTCATATATGTTTCTCCTGTAGAATCTGATTTAATTATATGGGTAGGATAACACAGACTGAAGAAACTCGCAATCCATGTTTCTTCAGTCTGTATAATAAGGGGCTGCAAAACATTTTGAGTTATCTAATATGTTTTGCAACCCCTTTAAATATATTACTTATTATTTGTAAATATTATTTTGCAACTGCTCCAGCTCTTTCAACAGTAGTAATAAAATCATTTATTGTGATTGTAACTGAGCTTACTAGATCCTTATCTGTAGCTACATTGTTCTCTAATGCAAGACCTGTAATATCAGAAATTGTCTTACCCTTCATGTAATTTGAGAATGCTTCTGATTGCTCAAACCATTCCTTACCGATAGGGGAAGCGCCCTTCATGTTGTAATCATTACCAAGCTCAAGCTTTGTTTTGAAGTCGCCTGTTAATTCTGATGTAAGTTTACCTTCGATGTTAAATGCTACGTTTGTCTGTGAAGCATCAATTATGCTACTAGTAATCTTACCGTTCTTATCTAAAGATACTGCGCTGTAGTGAGAGTATGCCTGAACATTACCGTCACCTTCTTCAGATGCGTTCTTTGTACTCTTTCCAGATACAGATGTGATACCAAGACCTAACTTATCATCAGGATTTGCACCTAAATCCTTAGCGTTATTTACAGCCTTTTCAATAGCAGCAATAATGTTGCTGATATTCATTGTTACAGAACTTGTTAAATCCTCATCTGTAGGATATCCACCGTCAAGTGCGATGCCCTTAACCTCTGCAACAGTTTTACCTATTACATATTGCTCAAGAGCTTCTGCCTGCTCATCCCATTCCTTACCGATAGGGGAAGCAGCTCTCATATTGTAATCGTCGCCAAGTGCCTTTTTACTGTCAAATCTTTTTGCTAAGTCAGTTGTAATCTCGCCAGTAGCTGAGAAGTTAAACTTAGTCTGAATTACATCGATTGCGATGTTTTTGATGACACCCTTGTCATCTACAAGAACTGCAACAGCTGTAGAGTCTACCTGTGCAAGTCCGTCTTTCTCATCAGTAGCATCTTTGGAGCTACCTGCACTACTTATAACTGCAAGGCCTGTCTTTACGCCTTTGCTACCGCATGCTGTGAACATAGTCATAGCTAATGCAGCAATTAAAACTAAAGATAATATCTTTTTCATACCTTAATCATCCAATGTGTTAAATATTTAACTCAGAATGTGATTATATGATACTACTTTTTATATGTTAAGTCAATCGAATTTATAAGCGCACATAGGAAGATTTTATCTGATTATAGGATAAAAACATGAAATGCAAAAAATAGACAAAGAATGGGGCTGATAAAAAGTAATTAATCTTTTCATCAGCCCCATATAAATTAGACTTACTGAGGAGAATACATGCCCTTGCTTTGCATGTATGCAAATATAGCTTCTCCATGCTTTTGTTCTTCTTTTTGAATATGGTTTAGCACATCACGTACCTGAGCACTTTTGCATTCAAAGATTGTTGTATCATAGGTGCCAGATACATATTTTTCTGTATTTAGCATATCAATACACATATCTTTATCAGATGCTTTAAAGCTAGTGCTAGCGGACTTGTCTATTGTTTCTTGTTGTGACATGGGCCAATTAGCCCCTTGTTGTACTGTTGGTTGCTGTCCCGATTGCTGCTGTGAATTTGAACCACCCTGACCAGCCATGGAAGGGACTTGACCGTTTAAAAGCTGGTTTATTGTCTGTAGGTGCTCCCTTTCCTTCTGTGCATTGTTCTTAAATATGGTCTTAAGTTGAGAATCTGCAGCTAGATTGGCATAATTTTCATATTTTAAGATGCATTGTTCCTCATGGGATTTTTGATCTTGTAGAAGAAGTTGTTCCTTTGTTGATAAAGTAACATTAGCAATCATGTTTATCACCTCCTACAATAGTATCACTATTAATTAAGAAAATTATCCAAAGCAGGAGATGTTTATTCGGTTAATGTAAGATCATTGTTATTGATATATTTATCACATTCAGGACAGTAATAGGTTAGTTCTATTTTGTGACCACATTCTGAGTGGGTAAGTTTCTTGTGGCATTTCTTAAGGTTTCGCTCTCCCCATAATATTATACTATTAAACACATCTGACAAGTCCATCCCGCTCTTAGTAAGTTGATAACGGTATCTAGGAGGATGGGCCTGATAAAGATTTGCAACGATAAGATCATCCTCTATTAGGGATTTTAATCTATCTGATAGAAGGTTACTGGGTATACCTTCTAGACCTTGCTGTATTTCTGTATAAGTATCACGCCCCATCATAAGCTGCCGAAGAATTAGCAAAGTCCATTTATCTCCGATTATGTTGAGGGTCTGAGCTATATTACAGGGAAGATTATATAAGGTTTTCATGGTCCGATCTCCTTTGTATAAATTGTTCATAAGGCTGATTACTTAAGATAAGGTTAAGCCTTTTATTCAGTTGAGTCAAGAGTCTGCCTAATAACGTTCTGCATCATATCCTTTGATAACATGGCAGCTGCATATCCATAGATATTCCCCTCCTTGTCAATCAAGAAGGTTGTCGGAAATGCATTTATAAAATACTCTCTTAATAAATCTCCGGTCTCATCGAAAACTACAGGAAATGTGTAGCCATTATCATCTAAGAAAGCTATTATATCGTCCTTACTTTCATCTGCATTATGAGGGTATTGTTCGCTTGACGGGTTAGCTACACCTAGGATTATAACATCCTCTTGATTCCTACCATATTCCTCATATATTTGTTCAATATCAGGCATTTCCTTAATACAAGGAGGACACCAGGTGGCNCAGAAATTAAGGAAGACCACCTTGCCCTTATAATCAGATAGGGTATGCTCCTCTCCATATTGATCTGTAAGGGTGAAATCTATGGCAGGGAAAATTTCCTTTTCTTTAGTCTCAGACTGCCTGTTTGCTTCGTTGTCATTTTCATTAGCATTACTATCAGTATCAGTCATGTCTTCATCATCAGTATAATTTTCATCTTCGTATGAGCTTATCTTATCCTCATCTTCGACAAGGTCATCTCTTTGCTCCTGCTTGCTACCAAGAGGCTGGGAAATCTTATTGAGATATTTTGATATTCCATTCATCCATCCGGTAAAGGTCATTATACCTATTATAATAAGAATAATCCCGCCTAATTTGACCGTGTATTTAAGGAAGTTCTTTCTGGTTTTTAAAAAGTTTAGCACTTGAGTTGTAAATAATCCAAGCAAGAGGAAGGGTATAATAAACCCTATAGCATAAAGTAGAACAAGCAGATTGCCTATCAATGCACTTTTCGCACCTGATGCTAGTATAAGGACAGAGGATAATGCAGGTCCTACACAGGGAGTCCAGGCAAAACTGAATGTAAAGCCCATGATAAATGCGGCCAGAGGGTTCATATTACGCTTACCAAAATTTAGACGTATTTTACGTTCTCTCTGTAGGAATTTGAAGTCTAAAAGACCCACCTGATATAAACCAAGGGTAAATATTAGTATACCTCCAACTCTAGTAAAAAGGAGTTGGTTAGTTTGAAAGAAGGAGCCCAAGGCAGTAAATGCCATTCCTAAAAGGAAAAAGGCAAAGGATATACCCAGAACAAAAAACATTGTATGAAGAAATACAGTTAATCGTCTGTATGTAATCTGTCCATTCTCATCAATTTGCTTTGCGTTTCCAGCTAAATAGCTCATATAAATTGGTATTAAAGGAATTACACAGGGGGATAGAAAGGACAATAATCCTTCTATAAATACTAAAAAAAAGCTTATGTTGTCAAGGGTTATAAGATTTTCAAGCATAGATCGTCTCCTTATATAGAATATTTTTTATTATATCAAAGAGTAAATTTTTTATGTCATTGTTTACAGTACTGCTTTATAATTTTTTTGATTGTATCATGGAGGGTTTACAAAGTCAAGTGACTTAAAAAAGTAAAGTGACCTTTATTGTAATTTTTTAAAATTAACTTTATGTTTGACATATAGTGCCTACCGTGATAATATACTTTTAATATTTTAATTAAAATATTTTAACCATTTAATTAAAATTAAAATCAAGAGGAGATGTCTCTATGCTGGAAAGAGAATTTGAAAGGTTATATTACAAATTTAGAGCGAGCTATTGTAATAATTTATTTACTAGTGTTAAGGAAGGAAGCTTAAGTGCTACGGATTCCTATTGTTTAGAGGCGATTTTCTTATTAGGTAGGCCTACTGTAAATGAATTTGCTGAATATGTGAATATATCCTTACCAAATGCCTCCTACCGAATTAATAACCTGATAAAAAAGGGTTATGTTAGAAAGAGTGTATCAAAATACGACAGACGGGAGTATAATCTTGAGGTTACTGACAAGTTCTTAAATCAATACGGAGCAAATACATCTTTTAATTCTAAGATTATGACTAAGATTAGAGAAGAGTTTAGTAAGGAAGAAATTGATATACTAGAAGAAATGATTAGAAGAATTGTTGACGAAATAATGGAATAAGAGAGGACAATATATGGGAATTAGGATTATTACAGATACAACATCAGATATTAGCATCAAGCAGGCAGCTCAGATGAATATTACCTTAATTCCTCTAAAGGTTATCTTTGGAGATAAGGAATATAAAGAAGGAGTGGATATTACTATAGAAGGCTTTTATGAAAAGCTTGTAAAGGCAGAGCGTTTGCCTACTACATCACAGCCTTCTCCAGATGATTTTTTAAAACATTTTAAAGAGGGTAAGGCAGCAGGAGACAGTATAATTGTTCTTTTAATTGCATCCAAGCTAAGCGGTACCTATCAGAGTGCAATGATAGCAAAGGAAATGGCTAATTATGATGATATTTATATAATTGACAGTAATACTGCCACTTGTGCACTTAGGATTTTGGTTGAACAGGCAGTTAAGCTAAGAGATGAAGGTATAAGTGCAGGTGATATAGCTTCTAGACTTATGGATTTACGAGAGCGTATAGTTTTTCTAGCCATGTTAGACACTTTAGAGTTTCTTCATAAGGGTGGTCGCTTGTCAAAGTCATCTACTATTTTGGGTACTCTTCTAAGATTTAAGCCAATCATAACAATAAATGATGGAACAATAGGAGTNATTGGCAAGGAACGAGGAGTTAATAAGGCCATAGGACGTATTGTGGAGGCAATAGATGAGATGGGCGAAATAGACAATGACTATCCCGTACATTTAGGATATACAGCTGAGGATGACCAGTGTAGATTACTTAAGGATAGACTTAATAGTGCATATAAGCTAGGAGATATGAAGATGCATCCGGTAGGCTGTGTTGTAGGCACTCATGCGGGCCCTGGTGCTTGTGTTATAACATATGTAAGAAAATAAGGATTATCCATATATTGATTCGGACAGAAATTTCAAGACTGGAGTTTTCTCTTAAGCTATGGTAATATAGGGACGTTATGAATGACATGAATGGAGGAAGCATATATGGAGAAGAGAGCAAATAACCCTATATTACCTGGGTTTTACCCTGACCCTTCTGTTTGTAGGGTTGGAGATGATTATTATTTGGTGACATCAACATTTTCTTATTTCCCAGGAGTTCCAATCTTTCACAGTAAGGATTTAATTAATTGGAAGCAGATAGGAAATATTCTTGATCGTGAGGAGCAAATTAATCTTTTAGGACTTGGGCATTCAGGAGGTATATTTGCACCCACCATAAGGTATCATGAAGGTACATTCTACATGATTACTACTAATGTTGGTCATGGTGGAAATTTCATAGTTACAGCAACGGATCCAGCAGGTCCATGGTCAAATCCATATTTTCTTGGGGCTCATGGAATTGATCCATCTCTTTTCTTTGACGATGATGGTCGTTGTTATTATTGCGGTACCAAGGGTCGTAGAGAAGGAGAAAGATACTATGGTGACAATGAAATATTTGTACAGGAACTAGACATTAAAAGTATGAAACTAATAGGTGAATCCTATGCAATATGGCATGGAGCCTTAAGAAATGTTGTCTGGCCTGAGGCACCACATATATATAAGAAGGACGGAAAATATTACTTACTTATTGCTGAGGCAGGAACTGGTCATGCCCATGCTGTGACAGTGGCATCAGGAGATAGTATTACTGAGCCTTTTACAGGCTATAATTGCAATCCTATTCTTACCCATAGACATCTGGGCCTAGATTATCCTATAGTCAATGTTGGTCATGGTGATCTAGTGGAGACGCAGAACGGGGAGTGGTTCATGGTAGTATTAGCATCTCGCACATATGGAGGTTATTATAGAAATCTTGGTAGAGAGACTTTCTTAGTGCCTGTTGAATGGGAGGCAGGATGGCCTCTTATTAATAAAGGTATTGGACTTATTGAGTCAACAGTGAAGCTTCCGAATCTACCTATTACGCCGGTGGATCCTTTGCCTGAGAAAGAGGATTTTGACAATGATAAGCTTCCCCTACATTTCCTATACCTAAGAAATCCGAAATTTGAGAATTATAGCCTAGAGGAGAGAAAGGGATATCTAAGAATGAGGCTTGCAGCTGAAAAGTTGACAGAGCTTGTAAGTCCTAGTTTTGTAGGTGTTCGCCAGACAGGAATGAGCTTTGTAGCTGAAACCAAGATGGAATTTGTACCCAAGGCAGAAACAGAAGAGGCAGGAATAGTTATATTACAAAGCAATGAATACCATTACCGTTTTGTTATGAGACAAAAAGATGGTCAAAATACTCTAAGTCTTATAAGGTGTAAGGCTGGTAATGAGGATGTAATTAAAGAAATAGCCTCCCAAGAGCATGAAAAAAATAATGGCCAAATACATCTTAGAATCTCTGCAGATTTGCAGAATCTAACTTTCTCATATAGTTACGATAATACTACATATCATACTCTTGAGACAGATGTGGATGGAAGAATCTTAAGTACTGATGTGGCAGGTGGTTTTGTAGGCAATACCATAGGTCTTTATTGCTCATCAAATGGTGCCAGCAGCGATAATCATGCAGACTTCGACTATATATCATATAAAAATATCTAATTAAAAACACGAAGGGCTGCTTAAAATCAAAATTTAGAGGATGCTGATATCTATCACACACCCGTAGAAGTACATCTACTATATTTGATTGTCTTAATCGGACTAAAGTCCGCTTACTACAAAGCAAATTATAGTAGATATTCTTCTAAGGGTGCATTATATAGATATCAGCGTCCTCTTTTATGGATTTGAAACAGCCTCTTTTTGCAGTTTTTTATGTAATAGTATTAAGCATATGTATGCTGCTTTTAATTCGATTATGTCTTTGATATAGCTTCTTAAATTCAGTAGGAGTACATTCCTTAAAGCTTTTAAAAACACGGTTAAAGGTTGAAATGCTTGAAAATCCCGAACGCATAGCTACCTCTGTAATTGATAAATAAGGATTAAGCAGAAGTTTTTCTGCTTCCTTAACACGCCTTTGATTTAGGTAGGTATAAAAGGACATATCAGTAAATTGCTTAAATAACCTTGAGAAGTGAAATTTACTAAAGCCTGCCACATCAGCAATGGTATCTAGTGATATTTCTTCCATAAAATTTTCATTAATATAATCGAAGATTATATTGAATTTTTCAATATATCCTTTTTGCTTATTTAATTTAACATCGGGAAATATATTCTCTGTATTCAAGTATTTTCTTCCTAGCACAACAAACATCCTAATAATCAATGAATATATAGCTGCTTCTTTAAGAGTGTAGCTGCTATTATATTCATCAACTATCTCATCATAAAGCTTAGCTAAATCTTTATTTATGTCAGGTGAATTGGACTTTGCAATAAGTCTAGGCTGATTAAGGACAGTAAAAATATTTGTCATGCCCTTAAGACTATTTATTAGGGAATAATCAAATAATAGTATACGGCGTAGGCCTTCTGTAGGAGCAATCACCTCATGAAGTTCACCGGGAGGAATCACAAGAATATCTCTCTCTTGCAAACGATAAGTTGTTTTACCGATAACAACAGTATAGATATTCTTTATAGGCATAATAATCTCAACTGCTGTATGCCAATGGGGAGAGTAATCATCATCCTCTTTGTTTATATGTAGTAGGATTGATGAATTATTAAGATACTCCACCTTCTCATAAATGCCATCTAAAACCCTCATAAAATTCATCCACCTTTCCTATACAAGCCCATCAAAAATGGATATAAATGTTCCGCTAAGGATAATTTTATAGCATTTCTATTTATAATGCAAATAATTTGAATTATTGGTATACTATATATAAGTGGCCATGCAGAAAGGATGGTTTTAATTACTTTTCACAAATATCCGCAAATTATGACATGCAAATAGCAAGTTATGATAAGTTAAAAGATTAGAGATAAGATAGACTATACATATAGTTTATAGATTTATAATAAAAATATCTTTAAAAATTACTTTATTAAATTAGCTAATATGAAAACGAGGTATAATTATTATGATAGGATTAAAGGAGAAGTACAAGGACTATTTTAAGATTGGCGCAGCAGTAAGTTNAAGAACTATTGATACTCACAAGGATCTTCTTGTAAAGCATTTTAATAGTATAACCTGCGAGAATGAAACTAAATTTGTTCGTCTACAAGCTAAGGAAAACGAATATCAANTTGATCATGCAGACAGGATTTTAAAATTTGCTAAGGATAATAATATNGTGATGAGAGGTCATACTTTTGTATGGCATAACCAGACTCCTGGCTGGGTATTCGAAGAGGCTACAAAGGATATTCTGCTAAAGCGAATGAAGGATCATATTACTTGCGTTGGAAAAAGATATGAAGACGATTTCTTTTGCTGGGATGTGGTCAATGAGGCCATAGAAGATAAAGGAGATGCAGTATTAAGAAAAAGCCCATGGGTAGATATTATTGGAGAGGATTTCATGGATTATGCATTTCAGTATGCAAGGGAGGTCCTTCCTAATACTGAGCTTTTTTATAACGATTACAATGAAAGTAGTTACCCTAAAAGGGATAAGATTTATAAGGCTGTTAAGGATATGTTAGATAGAGGAGTTCCTGTAGATGGGTTAGGACTTCAGTGTCACTGGAATGTATATAGCCCATCCATGGATGATTTCAAGCGTGCAATAGAACAATATGCTAAGCTTGGCTTAAAAATACACGTTACAGAAATGGATGTATCCTTATTTAAGTTTAATGATGATACCAAGCTTGACAAGCCTAGCGCGGACTTGCTGAAGAAGCAGGCGGCTATTTATAAGGAAGGCTTTAAGATACTTAGAGAGTACAAGGATATCGTTGATAATGTTACTCTATGGGGAGTTGCAGATGATTATACTTGGTTAGATCATTTTCCAGTTAGGAATCGTAAGAATTGGCCTATGCTATTTGATGAGAATCATGAACCAAAAGAGGCGTTTTATGCTATTATGGATTTTTAATATATAAGTATATTATCTAACATTGTTTAATAGGAATTGGCAAGCAAATACGCCTTGGCGTAAATAATATATAGGAGGAAATTATATGCAGGACTATAAAGCTTATTTAGATGAAACACTTAGTTTTGAGGAAAGAGCAGAAGATCTAGTATCAAGAATGACGCTTGAGGAAAAGGTATATCAGACCCTTCATTCTGCTCCAGCCATTGAAAGACTTGGTGTAAAGGCATATAACTGGTGGAATGAGGCATTACATGGAGTAGCCCGTGCTGGAGTTGCCACAGTCTTTCCACAGGCGATTGGACTGGGAGCTACTTTTGATGAAGAACTTCTGGAGGAAGTAGCGGATGCTATTTCTACAGAGGGTAGAGCCAAATTTAATGCACAGCAAAAATATGGTGATTATGATATCTATAAGGGACTTACGTTCTGGTCACCAAATGTTAATATCTTCCGTGATCCCAGATGGGGAAGAGGTCATGAGACCTATGGTGAGGATCCATATCTAAGCTCTAGGCTAGGTGTTAGATTCGTCAATGGTATTCAAGGAAATGATAGTAGGTATATGAAGGCGGCTGCATGTGCTAAGCATTTTGCAGTTCACTCAGGTCCGGAGGATATTAGGCATAGCTTTAACGCTGAGTGCTCCACGCAGGATCTATATGAGACCTACCTTCCTGCCTTCAAGGCCTGTGTACAAGAGGCTGATGTTGAAGCTGTTATGGGTGCTTATAACCGTACAAATGGCGAGCCCTGCTGTGGAAGTAAGACNTTACTTAAGGATATTCTAAGAGATGAATGGGGCTTTAAGGGACATGTAGTATCTGATTGCTGGGCTATTAAGGACTTCCATGAATTCCATAAGGTAACATCTACACCCGTTGAATCTGTTGCTTTAGCTATGAATAATGGATGTGACCTTAATTGCGGTAATATATTTGGTAACCTGCTTCTAGCAGTTAGAGATGGTCTTGTAGAGGAAAAGACCATACATCAGGCGGTTGTAAGACTGGTTACTACCCGTATGAAGCTTGGCTTATTTGATAGCCCTGAGAAGGTTCCCTTTAATAGTATTGGCTATGATCAAGTGGATACTAAGGAACACTTAGAGCTTAACCTAAAGGCTTCAAGAAAATCTATAGTACTTTTAAAGAATGAGAATAAACTTCTACCACTTGATAAATCTAAGCTTAAGACAGTAGGGGTTATTGGACCAAATGCTGATAACAGAAAGGCATTAGTAGGTAACTACGAGGGTACTGCTTCAGAATATGTTACTGTATTAGAGGGTATTAAGGAGTATCTAGGAGAAGATACCAGAGTATTCTACTCAGAGGGTTGTCATTTGTTCAAAAAGTCTACTCAAGGACTGGGTCAGGAAAATGACAGATTGGCTGAGGCGAGAATGGTATGTGAAATGAGTGATGTGGTTATCGCTTGCTTTGGACTGGATCCTGGCCTTGAGGGTGAAGAGGGTGACCAAGGAAATGAATTTGCTAGTGGTGATAAGCCTAATCTCAACCTTCCTGGACTTCAAGAGGATGTATTAAAGGAATTATATAAGAGTGGTAAACCGATCATACTTGTACTCCTATCCGGAAGTGCATTAAGCATACCTTGGGCTGATGAGCATATACCTGCTATTGTTCAGGGATGGTATCCTGGTGCACAGGGTGGAAGGGCGATTGCAGAGGTTTTATTTGGTGAATATTCACCGGAGGGTAAGCTTCCTGTAACCTTCTATAGAACCACAGAGGAGTTGCCTGAGTTCACAGATTATAATATGGCAGGTAGAACCTACCGTTATATGAATAATGAAGCCCTATATCCTTTTGGATACGGATTGTCCTATACAGATTTTGAATTATCTAATATATCCATTAATTCAGAAGAGGTGGCTCAGGGTAAGGAAGTATTATGTACTGCCGATATTAAGAACATAGGAACTATGCCAGGCGCAGAGACCTTACAGGTATATGTTAAGGTAAAGCAAGAGGGCACACCCAACCCACAACTTAAGGGGCTTAAAAAGGTATATCTAAATCCAGGAGAATCAAAAACAATTACAATCGAACTTAAGGATACTGCCTTTGGTCTATATGATAATGAAGGAAAACTAGTTATTCACGAAGGAGAATATGAGGTGTATATTGGTACTAATCAACCTGATGCAAGAAGCATAAGGTTAACCGGAAAGAAACCTTATAGTAAAACATTACGTTCGAACCAGACTGTAAGATTGTAGATTTTATTATAGAAAGGCGGACGCAAGAGCGTTCGCCTTTCAAATCTATATAGGCAATTGCGAAACTCACGAAAACCCTTGTTTCTTGTGTAAGTTTAACAAGGACCACAAGCAGGTACTCTGAGACCGTCGGTACTTAGGTGGCGTACTTTGGCACCTTATCTACCATTACGAGGCGAAGGTAGCGAAAGCGTCCTGCGATGGTTTGTTAAACTTACACAAGAACATAAAGTAAGGTAGAGTTTCGCAATTAGCTACTATATACTAATCTATACACAAAACAACTATTTGGAGGAAGCATATGACTTATAATCAATGTTGGCTAAACTACAATCCGATAGATGATTATCCGGACAAGGATTTATTCACTAGGATTACCGTATATATTAATACCCATAAGAGAAGTTCTATTGTTGATAATTCTATTGATGAGCTGACATTTGCTTTAAAAAAGATATTATCCATAAATTGTAAGTGTGAGTATGTATCAGATGACATTCAGCTTAATAATATTAAAGAAGGGCTGATTCTTAAGATAAGCTCTGGAAGCAATCATGTTAGTCAGTCTGTAAATAATTCAGAAAATGAAATTGAGATTAAGGATGAGGGCTTTATTTTAAAGCAAATTGGAGAAACATTGCTAATAGAAGCTATTACAGATAAAGGGCTTCTATATGGTAGCTTTGACTTAATCAGAAGAATTGCACAAGGAGAATCTGTAAGGGGACTGGATATAAGGCAGAACCCGAAAAACCCTATACGTATACTTAACCATTGGGACAATATGGATGGAAGTATTGAGAGAGGTTATTCAGGCAATTCCTTCTTCTTTAAAAATGAAGAAATAATAATTAATGATAGAACAAAGGACTATGCTAGATTGGTAGCATCAGTGGGTATAAATGCAACTGTTATTAATAATGTAAATGTCCGCGGAGCAGCATCTGAGCTGATAACAGACCGTTATCTAGATAAGCTTAAGGTGATGGCTGATATATTTGCTGGCTATGGTATCAAGCTATATGTAAGTGCTAACTTTGCTGCGCCTATTGAGATTGGCGGGCTGGCTGTTTCTGATCCCATGGATAAGGGAGTAATAGACTGGTGGGAGGACTGCGTCAAAAAGGTTTATGATGTCATTCCCGACTTTGGAGGATTCTTAATAAAAGCAGATTCCGAGGGTAGACCGGGTCCATTTACCTATGGTCGCACCCATGCGGACGGAGCTAACATGCTGGCAAGAGCCTTAAAGCCTTATGGAGGTATTCTGATCTGGCGCTGCTTTGTATACAACTGTCAGCAGGATTGGAGAGACTATAAGACTGATCGTGCTAGGGCTGCTTATGATAATTTTGTTACTTTGGACGGTAAGTTCGAGGACAATGTTATCCTACAGATTAAGAATGGCCCCATGGATTTTCAGGTTAGAGAGCCTGTGTCGCCTCTGTTTGGTGCTCTTAAGAATACTAATATGATAATTGAGGTTCAGGCAGCGCAAGAATATACGGGTCAGCAGAAGGATATATGCTATCTTATCCCAATGTGGAAGGAGATATTGGACTTTGAAACCTATGCCGAGAAGGAGAAGGGGTCTATAGCAGATATAGTATCAGGTAGGACCTACAATCAGACTTATTGTGGGATGGCAGCAGTTACTAATACTGGTAATGACTATAACTGGACCGGCCATGACCTAGTCGCCTCCAATTTATATGGGTTTGGAAGGCTGGCTTGGGATACAGATATAAGTTCAGAGCAAATAGCTAGGGAATGGATAAGACAAACCTTATCCCGTGATGAGAGGGTAGTTAAAACTGTGCTTGATATCCTTATAAAATCCTGGCCAGTATATGAGAAATATACTTCTCCTTTGGGAATTGGCTGGATGGTAAATCCTAATCATCATTATGGGCCTAATGTTGATGGTTATGAGTATGATAGATGGGGTACCTATCATAGAGCCGACAGAAATGGTCTAGGTGTGGATAGAACAGTTAAGACTGGTACAGGCTATGCTGGACAATATAATGAACCAAATGCATCAATGTATGAAAGTAAGGATACTTGTCCCGAGGAGCTATTGCTTTTCTTCCACTATATTGAATATGATTATAAACTAAAGACTGGTAAGACCCTAATTCAACATATCTACGACACTCATTTTGAAGGGGTAGAAGAGCTAGAGATAATGATTAAGGACTGGGAAGGATTAGAGCAGTTAGTGCCAGAGGATGTATACAAAAGAGTCTGTGAGCGCTTTGATATGCAGCTTAGTAATGCCAAGGAATGGCGAGATAGAGTTAATACCTATTTTTATAGAAAATCAGGTATAATAGATGAAAAGGGAAGAAAGATTTATTAACTGTATTAACTGTACCGGGTACAGAAGGGCTGTACCCGGTACAGATATTAGAAAGGATGAAGCTTATGGATATGACCTTGCGTTGGTTTGGCAAAAAACATGATAGTGTAAAACTAGAATATATAAAGCAAATACCAGGGGTAACTGGTGTCGTGTCATCCCTGCATGACATCCCTGCCGGGGAGGCATGGAAGCTAGAGGATATATTAGAGCTTAAGAAAGAGGTGGAAGAGGCCGGTCTTAAGCTTATAGGTATTGAGAGTGTGAATATTCATGAAGACATTAAGATAGGACTAGCTTCAAGAGATCAGTATATTGAGAACTATATAACTTCACTTGAGAATCTAGGTAAGGCTGATGTTCACATGGTATGCTATAATTTCATGCCTATCTTTGACTGGACAAGAACAGACCTGGCAAAGCAGCTGGAGGACGGCTCCCATGTACTGGCTTATGATGAGAATATAATTAAGGATATCAAGCCTGAGATGATGTTCGAGCGAATAGAGAGCGAAAGTGGTGGCTTTGTGCTTCCTGGTTGGGAGCCTAATCGTAAGGATGAAATTATGGATCTGTTCGATAAGTATAAGGATGTCACAGCAGAGAAGCTTATGGCAAACTTGAAATACTTCCTTGATGCCATAATGCCTACATGTGAAAAATACCAGATAAAAATGGCAATCCATCCGGATGATCCTGCATGGAGTGTATTTGGCCTACCAAGGATAGTAACAAGCGAAAAGGCCTTAGAGGAGATAGCTTCCTTAAATGACAGCATCTATAATGGTTTCACCCTATGTACAGGGTCACTAGGAAGTAATCTTAAGAATAATCTTCCTGATATTATTAGAAATCCAAAGATCAGCAAACGAATTCATTTTACGCATCTAAGAAATATGAAGTTTGATAGTGATGGAGTATTTCATGAAAGCTCCCATCTATCCTCAGATGGTAATTTTGATATGTATGAGATAGTCAAAGCCTTATATGATATTGGCTTTGACGGAGTAGTTCGTCCTGATCATGGTAGAATGATATGGGGTGAGCAGGCAAGACCAGGTTATGGTCTATATGATAGAGCACTTGGTGTGGCTTATCTAAATGGTTTATGGGAAGCAATTAGAAAAAGCGAGCAATAAGGCATAGACTTATTAAAGGTATTGGGAAAGGAAGAGAAGATGAAGCTTGTTAATTATAATAGCTCATGGGAAGAAAAAGGTTATGAGCTTCCGAACTATGACAGAGAAGAACTGCGAAAAGACACCATGGATAAGCCCAGCTGGATACATTTTGGAGCTGGGAATATCTTTCGTGGGTTCCCGGCGGCTGGACTTCACAAAATGCTGGATGAGGGAAGCTATGATAGAGGTGTAATCGTCGCTGAGGGATTTGACTATGAGATAATTGAGAAAGCCTATAAGCCTTATGATGACTTAAGCCTTCTCGTTGTCCTAAAGTCTGATGGAGATATTGAAAAGAAGGTTATTGGAAGCGTAGTAGAATCTATAGAAGCTGATTCTAATTTGGATAATGAGTGGGAGAGGTTGAAGGAGATATTTAGAAAACCATCCCTGCAATTGGTAAGCTTTACCATAACGGAAAAGGGCTATAGTCTAGTAGATTCAAGTGGTGAATATTTATCTGTGGTATCAGAGGATTTTAGTACTGGATATAAGAAACCCCTTCATCTTATGGGCAAAATCACAGCATTGTTATATGAAAGATATACTAACAAGCATCCTATTGCTATGGTGAGTATGGATAACTGCTCTCATAATGGTGACAAGCTATTTGCTGCAGTAGAGGACTATGCTGAGCATTGGGTTAAGAATGGCTATATGGAGGAAGGCTTCCTTAATTATATCAGGGATAAGAATAAGGTAGCATTTCCTTGGAGTATGATAGACAAGATTACACCTAGACCAGATGATAAGGTTAAGAAAATCTTGGAGGAAGATGGCTTTAAGGATACAGAGTTGATTATAACCTCTAAGAATACCTATACAGCACCCTTTGTGAATGCAGANGAGACAGAGTATTTTGTGGTAGAGGATGCCTTCCCAAATGGAAGACCTCCATTAGAAAGAGCTGGCTTCCTCTTCACTGATAGAGAGACAGTTGATAAGGTAGAGCGGATGAAGGTGTGTACATGCCTTAATCCTCTTCATACAGCCCTGGCAATCTTCGGTTGTCTTTTATCCTATACAACTATCTGGGAAGAGATGCGAGATGCTGAGCTTGTGAAGTTGGTTAATAGGATTGGCTATAGTGAGGGTATGCCTGTGGTAGTTAATCCCGGTGTAATTGATCCTATGGATTTTATAAAAGCAGTATTGGAGGTTCGCTTACCCAATCCCTTTATGCCGGATGCACCTCAAAGGATTGCTACAGATACTTCGCAAAAGATTCCGATTCGATTTGGTGAAACTATTAAGGCATACCGAGATAGTAGCACGCTTAAGGTTAGTGATCTTACCTTTATTCCTCTTACAATAGCCGGATGGTGTAGGTATCTGATGGGAATCGATGATGAAGGTAATCCCTTTACCCCTAGTTCAGATCCCTTATTGGATGATCTTATGGGTTATGTTAAGGATGTGAAGCTTGGGGATAGCTCAATAAACACAAGCATACTTAGGCCCATTCTCTCTAATGATAAGATATTTGCAGTTAATCTTTATGAGGTTGGTTTAGGGGAAAAGATTGAAGGAATGTTCCTTGAATTGATTGCGGGTAAGGGTGCAGTTAGAGAAACATTGAAGAGGTATTTGAAGTAAATTATTGTACCCGGTACAGTTTACAATTGTAAACTGTACCGGGTACCGCTTTGCTACAATTCATGGGTTGGTGTAAGACACCTATAGTCTTCGCAGACATAATAGGTTGTTTTGTCGTCCAATGAATGATAATCTTTGACATAACTTGCGATTTTGTGCAATTCTTCTTGGTTTTCATTTGTTTTAACTAGGACAATCATATTTGGGTTATAATGAGTGGCCATATATTCCTTTAGTTCGTCAAACTCAGGATTCTCCTGAGGGTTTCTTTTGACGGTCTTTGCTGTGGTGGTATTGTCCTGCTTGTTACTGACCACGCATACGATTTCCTTTGAGGGATATAGTGCATTAAGAAAGGCAAGCTGGCTATAGCAAAAGCCTGCGGGATTGTCTTTGACCTGTCCGGCTAGGAAGCGTAGCTGTTTATCAGCGTACTCCTGGTATTTTGGATTAGCTGTTATATGGGCGATTTTTTGTAGTACATATCCTGCCACAGAGTTACCGGAGGGAGTTGCACCGTCATAGACCTCTTTAGGTCGATAGATTAATTCTTCTGATTTATTTCCGGTTAAGAAGAAACCTTCATTTATATCATCCCAGAATTCCAGAAGCATTTTATCTACAAGATCTACAGCCTGCTTTAGATACTTGATGTCAAAGGTAGCATCATATACACATAGAAGAGCTTGACAAAAGAAAGCATAGTCATCCAGGTGCCCAAAATGCGCAGCCTCGCCATCTCGATATCTTACATAAAGTTGGCCTTCTTCGTCGGTCAACTTAGTGTTAATAAAATCAACAGCCCACTTAGCTATATCTGCATATTGGCTTTGCTGTAGAATAATTGCTGCTTTAGCAAAGGCGGATATCATTAACGAATTCCATGAGGTAAGAATCTTATCGTCCTTGTGAAGCTGATAACGGTTTTGACGATATCTATAGATATAATTACATAGCCTTGAAACTCTTTCATTATCCGGATTAAGTTCGGATGCGTGGATACGATTTGGTATGGATGAACCCTCAAAATTACCCTCCTTTGTTATATTAAAATAATTACAGAAGAAGCCGGCATCATCATTTTGAAGGACTTCAGTTATCTCTTCTGGTTTAAAGACATAGTACTTTCCTTCAACACCTTCACTGTCCGCATCTTGGGCAGAGTAAAAGCCGCCCTCTCTATCTGTCATTTCACGGCGTACATATTCAAGAATCTGTGTGGCTATGGTTTTATATAAGGTATTTTTAGTGTATTGGTAGCTTTCAAGATATGCAGTTGCCAGAAGGGCATTGTCATATAGCATTTTCTCAAAATGAGGTACCAACCATTTGGCATCAGTAGAGTATCTAGAGAAACCATAACCGATATGGTCATATATTCCTCCCTTATACATATTTGTTAATGTATTTTCTACCATAAACAAAGACTGCTCATCTGCTTCTAAGTTGGAATAAGCCAAAAGAAACAAGAGGTTATGAGGTGTAGGAAATTTTGGTTCATTTCCAAAACCGCCATAATCATGGTCAAAGCTCTGTTTTAGTTG